>VAOZ01016363.1_pt1 | contig 25466 bp, 28 predicted proteins | sample 3394041 | NCBI WGS metagenome assembly VAOZ01 (sample SAMN08290431, study PRJNA428436) | hydrothermal vent metagenome | isolation source: Deep-sea hydrothermal vent chimney | place: Indian Ocean: Southwest Indian Ridge
ACATCTTGGCCGAAAACACGATCCTGAACCCGGATATCAAGTGATGTGGCAAGGCTACGCTTACCTTCAATTGATGTGCGAAGGCTTCAAACTTGCAGAAAGTCCCTATGGGAGAAATACTTGTGGGTAAAGGGCAGATCTAGGTTGAACTTTTTCAGCTTGCCTGGCGATCATGATTATCACTTTTACAGAAGACATGCCGCACTGGCAAATTCGAAATGTGGTACGGGCGATTCTGAAAGTACTCAAGTCCTGTTTCTTCGATACCGGATATGTCTCCGGTGATGATGGAATCCGGTGATTGTCCAATGCAAGATTCATCCGTACAGTGACGCATGTGAATAATCCGGGATATAAAGTCCTTGCTCGCCGCTGGCGACCACAACGGTTTGCTGATCTTACCGGTCAGGATGTCGTGGTGCGGACATTGCAAAATGCATTGAAAAACAGCCAAATGGCGCATGCTTATCTACTGACCGGTATCCGTGGAACAGGTAAGACCACGATCGCCCGCTTGCTCGCTATGGTGGTCAATTGTGATCATCCCGGGCATAGCGAGCCTTGTGGTGCGTGTGGAGCGTGCGTCTCCATTGGGCGTGGCAACAATCTGGATGTACAGGAAATGGACGCAGCCAGCCATACCGGTGTGGACGACATTCGTGAAATCCTTGATTCGGTGCGTTATCCGCCTTCCACACTCAAATATAAGGTTTATATCATTGATGAAGCGCATATGCTGTCCAAGAATGCCTTCAATGCATTGCTTAAAACCCTGGAAGAGCCGCCGGAACGGGTGTTGTTTATTCTGGCCACGACCGAGGTCGAAAAGCTTCCTGTTACCGTGCGTTCACGTTGTCAGCGATTTGATTTGCGGCGTTTGGGCGTGGATGAAATCAGCCGCTATCTGGCGCACGTGTTGACTGAAGAAAAAATAGCTCATGAACCGGAATCCCTGCATGAAATCGCACATGCCGCGGACGGAAGCGTACGCGATGCGTTGAGTCTTACCGAGCGAGTGTTGGCCTATGCCGGAGGGCAGTTCACCATGGTCGATGTGCGCAAGGCACTTGGGCTGGTTGGGCCTGAGATCACACGCTGGTTGTCTGATGCCATTTTCACCGGGAAAAGCAAAGCCTCTGTAGAGATCTTGCGGCGCTCAGTGATCAGTGGTCATGCGCCACGCGCCGTGCTGATGGCCATGGGAGAAACATGGCACGAGCTGGCATGCCTGATGGTGGATGATACGCTGCTGGAGAGTGATCCGGGGGAAGTGCAGCGGCAATGGCTTTCGGGTTGGTCGGGTTGTTGGGATGCGCAAAGCCTGGACTTGCGCTATCAGGTGTTGTTGCACGGCTTGCGCGATTTAGAGGTGCTTGATGAACGCCGGGGTGCGGAAATGCTGGTGCTACGCCTTGCCGGGTTATATCGCCTGAATGCACCGCGAAAAACACCCGAAATGGAATCGAATATGGCGGGTCGGTTGGACACTGGTAATCTTGTGGGTGAAGGGCCGGATGGTGACGGGAGCTTGATGGTATCACATCGGGGTAAACTGACGGAGGAGCATGCCGACAGCGACAGTACGCCTCTGTCTTCTACTGAAGTTAACAGATATGATGAAGGTCACAAACCGGAAGGAACCCTGCTTCCGGATCCGTGGAAGGGGATGCCGGGCCGACGTTGCACCAACTGGAAAGAAGCAGTTGCCGCGTATGGGCAGGTGCGCACCGGTATGGCTGCCATGCTGGATCATGTATGGTGTCTGGATTTCGCAGAGACGGTTCGTCTGGCCCTGGATAAGCATCAGGAGAGAGCCATTGCGACGGCGGATCGGCTGGCGTTTTCCGAGTGGCTGGGACGTGAAGTGCATTGGGAGCCGCGTAGTGAACATGAAGGCGAAACGCTGTCGCAGGTACGTATCCGTGAGGCCGAAGTATGTCAGCGGCAGTTGGAACGGGCTGCCCGTGAAGAACCTCATGTTCAGGCACTCATGCGCGAATTCGGAGCAAAGATCGAACATGTCCGTGCACCGGGGATAACAACGGATACGACATTGGAGGAACAACCATGAATATTGAGAAAATGATGCAGCAGGCGCGAAAGATGCAGGAGAACATGCAGAAAGTACAGGAAGAGATGGCCAGTGTGGACGTGCGTGGCGATGCCGGGGGCGGCATGGTGAAGGTTGCGATGGGCGGAGACCGTGTGGTACGTAAAGTCGAAATTGATCCTTCCCTGTGGGATGAGCAGGATAAGGACTTGCTGGAGGATTTGGTGGTAGCCGCCATGAATTCCGCGCTACAGTCGGTTGATCGTATGATGCAGGAAAAACAGCAGGCCATGCTTGGCGGCTTGCCGCTACCACCTGGATTCTCGCTGTGAGAGGGTTTTTTTTACCGGCAGATGAATAGATCGGGTTATATATTCCCCGGCATGCCAGCGGCGTTGGCACGGGCGGTGGAGATGCTTTCCTGTTTGCCGGGGATCGGACCCAAAACAGCACTCCGCCTCAGCCTGAGTATGCTGCAGAAATCCGCGATGGAGATGGAGCAGATGGCGGCTGCGTTGTCGGGTTTGCATCAGGCCATTTCTTTTTGTGATCGTTGTGGTTGTTTTGCCGAGCGAGGGCACTGTACGATCTGTGATAATGCGCGCCGCGATAGCAGTGTGGTATGTGTTGTGGAGCAGCCCGTGGATGTGTTAATGCTGGAGCGCGGGCACGGCTTCCTGGGGTATTACCATGTATTGCACGGTCGTTTGAGTCCCGTGGACGGCATGGGCGTGGAACAGTTGAATGTATCTTCCCTGGATCAGCGTGTCGCGGGCGGCACGGTACAGGAATTAATTTTGGCCACCAGCACTACGGTGGATGGTGAAGCAACAGCACATTTTATAGCACGCCGGTATCGTGAGCGTGAGATAAAGGTTTCGCGTATTGCCCGCGGGGTGCCTGAAGGCGGAGAGCTGGAATATCTTGATGAATATACGCTGGCGCGGGCACTGGATCAGCGGGTGTTGTGGTCGTGATGGCCAATAACGGCAACGGGATCTGATGTTTTTTTTGACAGCGTTATCCGCCAGGGCGATGTTTGCGGGTTTATGACTGCGGCAATTATCGGGCACAGGCCATTGGGCCAAGCGCCGTGCCGGACAAACAACAGGAAATCAACCTGCATTATTCATAAATGAAGCCGCGCCCCTGGCTTGCCCCTTTGTCCGTACCAAAGCCCTCGCCGGTCGTCCGTATGCACGGCTACGATCCTCTTTCTCGACAAATCCGTTGCGAACAAAGGCCCGGCCTGTCTGCGTGCGTTCACGCACAGGCAGGCGCAGTCATTACGACGATTCATGAATAGCTCGGGCTAGGGATAATGCTAAATACCACCGCCACCAAGGAAACGTTCCAGGTTTGAATGTTCCTTGTCCATGTCTTTTTCGACATCCGTCCTGTGGCCTTTCTTTTTTCTGGTATCAGGGTGTATCTCGTCAATGCGCGCATTCACATCATCAACCAGTCTCAATACATGCCGAAGCGCCTCCGCCACGGGATTCGGCATCAGATGATGATCCAGATTGATTTTACCGCCCTCAATGACCGTCTCGGTCGTGCCGACGATCATGCCGGGGATGCCAATCACCGTAGAATGTGCGGGCACATCCCGCAATACCACTGAATTGGCTCCGATCCGGGTCTGTTCACCAACGGTAATCGCACCCAGGATTTTGGCACCTGCGCCAATAATGACGCCATCTTCAAGCGTGGGATGGCGTTTTTTCTTCTGCCACGTCGTACCACCCAGCGTAACACCATGATACAATGTGACATCATGACCGATTTCCGTTGTTTCACCGATAACCACACCCATGCCATGATCAATAAAGAAACGGCGTCCGATGGTGGCGCCCGGATGGATTTCGATCCCGGTCAACCAGCGGGTCAAATGCGAGACAAGCCTGCCCGGAAACTTCAGCCGATGTGTCCACAACCAATGGGCCATACGGAACATCCAGATCGCATGCAGACCGGGATAGGTTGTAATCACCTCCAGCGTTGAACGCGCGGCAGGATCCCGGTCAAAGGCACTGGCAACATCCTCTTTCAGGTAATCCCACAATTTCATGGCAGTGAATACATTCTCAACGGCATAAGGCCAGCACTGTAACCATGCCGCACTAGCCCTGCAAATCCTCCGGAAGAGCATTTAAGGCTTTATCGGGGCCACTAAAACTCCACAGGGCCGGCGCACAAAGGTGCCTGTTTGCCCATGAGCGCAGATCTTCGAGTTCAACCCGCCTCACGCGCTCCACCCATTCACGCATGGGTCGTATCCTTTTTTCATCAAGCCGCGCGCCCAGATGCATCATATTGGCGTCCGTGGAATCCATACCCATGCGTATTGAAACCTCCAGCTGCCGCTTGGCCCTCGCCAGCACCGGTGGACTCAGCACATTGCAAAATGATCCTATCACATCCTGAATAATCCCGGTGCATTCGGCCAATCGGTCAGGATCGGTGCTGGCGCTGATGGTCCACGTTCCCGCATCGCTCAGGCTGGAAAGATGAGAGGAAACGCTATATGCCAAACCACGTTTCTCACGTACTTCACGAAATAATTGCGAACTCATACCCCCGCCCAGCGCCAGATTGGCCAGCCACGCAACGGGACGATCTGCCGATGCCGATGCAATGCCGGGGAATGTGCATACAATGTGTGCCTGCTCATCATCGCGTACCAGTTTTTGCACACCTGTTCCCATGTGTGGCGTCTCGCGATCCACGAACACACTGGCCCGCGGCCAATGCCAGGCCCTCACATATTCCAATAATGATTCATGATCCACGCAGCCCGCGGCGGCAATCAGCATGCGTGGCGGTCGATAGCGGCTCCCAAGAAAAGCAGCAAGCCCGTTTTGGCTGAAATCGGCCAGCGTTTCGCGCGTACCCAGAATGGATCGTCCCAGCGTTTGTCCGGGAAACAAGGCTTCCGCATGACGGTCAAATATCCACTCCTCCGGCACATCCTCCGTCATGGACATTTCGGAGAAAATTACCTCGCGTTCGCGCTGCCATTCATCTGCCGGCAGTGTCGGCGTCAGTACCATGGCACACAGGATGGACACCGCCTGTTGACAATCCTCTCGTAACACCCGCATGTGGAAACAGGTACGCTCGCGGGCGGTAAATGCGTTAGCCGTTCCACCCAATTCGTCCAGCAATTCACTCAATTCATGGACATTATGACCGTGCGTGCCCTTAAACAGCATGTGCTCCAGCGCGTGGGCAATACCCGCCTGTTCCTCGCGCTCATCACGGCTGCCAACATCCAGAAAAATCCCGATGGACACCGTCTGCGCGTCAGGCATGGCATGGGTCATCAATAACGGGCCATCCTGAATCCGCGTTTCGCGAATGGGTGATATGGTCATCTATGCGTTCCTGAACCAAACAGGAAGAGCCTGAACCACGAAGACACAGAGGGAAAGGCAACGAAAAAGAGGCGGAATACCCGCCCCTTCCTGTTCCGCCCTGCTTCGAACAAATCAAGCATCTTCAGCATCACCACCCTCTTCCAGCAGCGCCTTCATGGACAGACGAATACGTCCATTGCGATCTACATCCAGTACCTTGACGCGCACGACCTGACCTTCCTTCAGTTCATTGGAGACCTTTTCAACACGATGGGTGGCAATCTGTGAGATATGAACCAGACCATCCGTTCCGCCAACAACACGTACAAAAGCGCCGAAGTCCATCAACTTGACCACCTTACCGGTATAAATCGCACCGACTTCCACCTCCGCTACAATATCCTCGATCATTTTTCTGGCTGCCTTGCCGGCATCACTACTCACCGCGAAGATCTTGATCGTACCATCGTCCTCAATATCTACCTTGGCACCGGTTTCCTCGACAATGCCGCGAATCACTTTACCGCCAGCGCCGATAACCTCGCGAATCTTGTCCACCTTGATCTTCATGGTGAACATGCGCGGTGCATGCTCGGCAATACTGGCACGCGGTGTTTCAATACACTTGGCCATTTCATCCAGAATATGCATACGACCCGCGTGTGCCTGCGCCAGTGCTTCCTTCATGATCCCGCGGGTAAGTCCGCCAATCTTGATATCCAGTTGCAGCGTAGTAACGCCGTCACGCGTACCGGCCACCTTGAAATCCATATCTCCCAAATGATCTTCATCACCAAGGATGTCGGTCAGTATGGCATGGCCGTCTTTTTCCAGGATCAGGCCCATGGCCACGCCAGCTACCGCCGTTTTTACCGGTACACCGGCATCCATCAGTGCCAGGGAGGTACCGCAAACCGAAGCCATGGAAGATGAACCATTGGATTCGGTAATTTCAGATACCGAACGGATGGTATAACCAAAATCGTCCACACTCGGAATTACAGCCTCGATCCCCCGCCGCGCGAGACGCCCGTGCCCGATCTCACGGCGCCCCGGCGGACCCATGCGGCGCGCTTCACCGACGGAGTACGGCGGGAAGTTATAGTGCAGCATAAAGCGCTGTTTGCTTACGCCTTCCAGTGATTCGGTCAACTGCATATCGGAATCGGTACCCAATGTGATGGTCACCATCGCCTGTGTCTCGCCGCGGGTGAACAGGGCGGAGCCATGCGTACGCGGCAGCACCCCGATCTGACAGTCAATCGCGCGCACCTGATCGGTGGCGCGACCGTCAATACGCGGGTTCCCCGCAAGAATGGAACGGCGAACCACATTCTTTTCCAGACTCTTCACGGCAGAGCTTACATCGTTGGCGGAGAACCCGCCCGGATCCTCTTCCGTGCCCGCCAGTTTTTCCTGTGCCGCAGCGCGAATCCCTTCCACCCTGGCTGAACGAACTGATTTATCAACAATCGAATACGCCTCACGCACATCAGTTTCAAACGCGGCGTTGACAGCCTCCTGCACAGCATCATTACCCGCCAGATCGACAAGCAGCTTCTCCTTACCGGCAGCCGCGACCAGGGTGTTAATAGCATCAATCACTGGCTGATAGCCTTCCTGACCGAAGGTGATCGCATCAGTCATCTGATCCTCGGACAATTCCTTCGCTTCGGATTCAATCATCAATACCGCATCGCGCGTACCTGCCACGATTAAATCCAGATCGGATGTCTTCATCTGCGCATAGGTCGGATTCAGTACAAACTCACCATCAATCAACCCCACGCGGGAAGCAGCAATGGGCCCGTTAAACGGCACATCGGAAATCGCCAGTGCCGCAGAAGCGCCGTTGAGCGCGACAATGTCCGGATTGTTATCTTCGTCGGCGGAAATCACCGTGGCGATCACCTGTGTTTCATGAAAATAGCCTTTGGGAAACAACGGGCGGATCGGACGGTCAATCAGACGGGAAGTCAGCGTTTCCTTCTCGCTTGGGCGCCCTTCGCGTTTGAGGAAGCCGCCCAGAAAACGTCCCGCCGCATAGGTCTTTTCCTGATAATGGACGGTAAGTGGCATGAAATCCACGCTTTGCAGAGGCTGTTTGGCCGCAGTGGCAGCAACCAGAAGCACGACATCACCGTATTGAATCATGACGGCACCACCAGCTTGACGGGCGATGCGCCCGGTCTCCATGGAAAGTTCACGGCCGGCAACCGTCGCGCTACTTTTCTTGATATTAAACATTAATTTTCCTTTGTGAACCCATATACAGGCTGAGAATACGGAACGGAAACAGTATGAACAAACGCAAGAGAAGGGAGGGAGGGTTTACTTTCTTCCACGGAAAAACCGACAGCCGAACACCGGAAAAGTGAAACTGTCCTCCTCTTTTACCCTTGATGGATGTATTAACGGCGCAACCCAAGACTATCAATCAGGGTACGATAACGATTGAAATGCTTGGTTTTCAGATAGTTCAACATATTGCGTCGGGCACCGACCATTTTCAGCAAACCCCTGCGGGAATGATGATCCTTGTGGTGCGTCTTGAAGTGTTCGCCCAGTCCATTGATGCGAGCGGTCAACAGTGCAACCTGCACCTCGGGGGAACCCGTATCACCCTCATGCGTGGCAAATTTACTGATAATTTCATTTTTCTGTTCCAAATCCAGCGACATTGAATCCAGCGTTCCTTTTTAATTTTTTTTCCTTGTTATAGGGCGTCGAACCATAGCGCCCGGAAACCCGCCTTGCAATGCTCGCCTGCGATGCCGTTACGATCTGACAGCCGCACCCCGCGTACGGGGACTAAAAAGAGGCGTGCGCAAGGACGGGCGGGTTGAAATATCGGGATCATGGTATCCGTTATCCACGATCGCGGCGACCCGAAAAAGTTCTTGCCAACAGGATGGTATCTGAGTATAAATCGCGGCCTTTCAGATTTAACAGGAGTAGCAACGTGAAAGCTGGCATTCATCCGGAATACAAGACCGCAAAGGTCACATGCTCTTGCGGCAATACATTTGACACCCGATCAACGGCGGGCGATATCCACATCGAGATTTGTTCGGCCTGTCATCCGTTTTATACCGGCAAGCAGAAAATTGTGGATACGGAGGGCCGGGTGGAACGCTTCTACCGTAAATACGGAAAAAAACCGGCTAAGGCCCAGGCATAATTGGAGTCAGACATGTACGCAGTCATTCAAACCGGTGGCAAACAGTACCGTGTTCAGGAAGGTGATGTGTTGCGCGTCGCGACACTGGACGCCGAAGCGGGCAAACATGTCAGCTTTGACGATGTTTTGTTTCTCGGCGAAGGTGATGCCGTCAAGGCGGGATCGGATCTGATCACGTCCGGCGTGGTGGCGGAAGTTCTTGCACACGGACGAGCCAAGAAGGTAGAAATCTTCAAGAAGCGCCGCCGCAAAAATTCGCAGCGGACACAAGGGCATCGTCAAAGGTATACCTCGGTGCGTATCATCGGGATTGGCGCCGCCAGGGTCACGCCCGTGACGGAGGCGGAGATTAAGCCGGATACAGTCAAACCCGTGCCTGACAATTCGGCTTCCACCGGCGCAACCAATGAATGCTCAGTAGGGGAGTCGATAGCCCCCGCCGCGAAGAAGCCGGTTTCGAAGAGCGAGGACAAGGAGTAATCCATGGCACATAAGAAAGCAGGCGGATCATCCCGAAATGGACGTGACTCCAATTCAAAGAGGCTGGGCGTCAAGCGCTATGGCGGCGAAGTTGTACGCGCTGGCAATATTCTTGTTCGTCAGCGGGGTACCAAAATTCGTCCGGGCGATCATGTAGGGTGTGGAAAGGATTATACCCTGTTTGCCCTGACTGACGGTCAGGTACAATACTTCAAAAAGGCCGGACGCACGACCGTGCGTATCGTTGATTGAGGGCCCGTCGGGTGTTGCACTCATGGGGCGCGGGGAATCGCGCCTTTTTTTATTTCGGCCAGCATGCAATTTGTTGATGAAGTGACCATAGATGTTCGCGCCGGCAACGGCGGTGCGGGATGTGTTTCATTCCGGAGGGAAAGGTATATTCCGAGGGGAGGGCCGGACGGAGGCAATGGCGGGCGTGGCGGGCATGTCATGCTGGTGGCCAGTACGAGTAAGAATACGCTTCAGGAGTTGTATCTGAGGAAACATCTTTATGCCAGAAACGGACAGCCTGGCAGGGGATCGGACCGGCATGGAAAGAATGCCGTGGATATTGTCATTGAAGTTCCGACGGGGACGCTGGTACGGGATGAGACAGGAGCTTTACTGGCTGATCTTGCTTGTGCGGGGACACAATATGTGCTGGTTCGCGGTGGTCAGGGAGGCCTTGGTAATGCTAATTTCAAGAGCAGCACCAACCGGGCGCCTCGCTACGCCCAACCGGGCGAAGCAGGTGAGGAGGGCAGGCGTGCACTGGAGTTGAAGGTGATGGCGGACGTCGGTCTTGTGGGTTTGCCCAATGCCGGGAAGTCTACCTTGCTTTCAAGGATTTCCAACGCCCGGCCTAAAGTGGCGGATTACCCGTTTACGACACTGAAGCCAGCCCTTGGTGAAGTGTTCATGGATGACGGTAACGGATTTGTGGTTGCTGATATCCCGGGGTTAATCGAAGGCGCACATAAAGGTAAGGGACTGGGAATGCGTTTTCTGCGTCATGTGGAACGCACCAAGGTGTTGTTGCATCTGGTAGATGCGGTCAGTCTTGATATTGATACTCAAATACATGAAGTGGAAGTAGAACTGAAGGGTTATGGCGATACGGTATGGAATAAACCGAGGATGCTGGTGGTGAACAAGATGGATGCCCTGACATCCGATATGCGGGAAGAGGCCAGAAAACAGGCTGCCGGAACGGGGCTTGCGATGTATTTTATTTCAGCGGTGACGGGTGAAGGTATCCCCGTACTGCTGAGGGCGGTATCGGAACAAATCGAAACCATGCGGGAGCCGGCTTCATGATTCAAAACCGTAGTGGGCTTTCGTGTGTTCGCCGCCTGGTGATCAAGATTGGCAGTTCACTGCTGGCGGATGCCCATGCGGGCGTGCAGCAAGCCAGGGTCGAACGATTTGCGGATGAAATTGCGGAACTGCATGCGCAGGGCATGGTAATCGTCATTGTCTCTTCAGGTGCGGTGGCGCTCGGGTGTGTACACCTGGGCTGGGTGGGGCGCATCCTTTCCGTTCATGAAAAACAGGCTGCTGCGGCGATTGGGCAACCTGTGCTGATGCATGCATGGAAGCAGGCTTTTGCCAGGCACGCCATTAGTGTGGCACAAATGCTGCTCACCCGGGATGATTTGCGGAACCGGCGCCGTTATCTTAATGCCAGTAATACCAGTGAAACCCTGTTTTCCGCCGGCGTTATCCCCATTGTAAACGAGAATGACACGGTGGTGGCGCGCGAAATCAAATTCGGTGATAATGACAATCTTGGCGCACTGGCCAGCCTGCTGATTGATGCCGATTTACTGGCTATCCTGACGGACGTGGAAGCCCTGTTTGATGCCGATCCTTCCGTCAATGCGAGGGCCCGGCGCCTGGGCCTGATAGAAGCGGTGACATCCGAGGTGCTGGCTACGGCCGGGGAAACAGGCAGTGCTTTTGGCACGGGCGGCATGCTGAGCAAGCTACGGGCCGCTCGTATTGCCACGCGCGGAGGTGTGGCGACAGCGATTCTCAGCGGGCATGAAGAGGGGCGGCTTTCGGCTTTGCTGCGAGGCGAGGATGTAGGCACACTGTTTGCCTGCGGTGCTGACAGGCAATCGCGTCGACAGCACTGGATTGCGGAAGTGCTTCCGATAAGTGGGCGGATTATTATCGACGGAGGAGCGGAGCATGCCATTGTTAAATGTGGCGCCAGCCTGTTACCGGTAGGCATGACCGTGGTTGAAGGAACGTTCGATAAGGGAGAATGTGTTGAAATTGCGGGAGGTTCCGGGGTTATCGCGCGTGGTTTGTGCAATTATCATGCTGAGGAATTACGCCATATGATTGGCGTGGCCAGTGATCGAATCGAGGAGGTGTTGGGTTACCGGGATTTTTCTTCGGTGGTGCATCGGGATAATCTGGTACTGATAAGCCCCCCCCCGCAACACGCGTGAGCGACGATTTGCATCTGCCCGGATGTTCAAAATCAGGTGAAAGGAGTATAAGCGTGGGGGAAAATGTGAAATCTGTGATGCGGGATCTGGGCAAACACGCCAGGGAAGCCTCTGCGCGGATGCGCATGGCTGAAACGCATGTAAAAAATGATGTGTTAGGGTTCGCAGCCGACGTATTGCGGCGCGAGTGTGAAGAAATCCTTGCGGCGAATACCATGGATATTCGGGCCGCCAGAGATAACGGGGTTGGCGATGCGTTGCTGGAGCGCTTGTTACTGACGCCGGACCGGGTGGAAACCATGGCTGAAGGGTTGGAGCATATCGCAGCCTTGCCCGATCCTGTAGGCGCAATCAATGATCTTGTTTATCGTCCTTCGGGCATTCAGGTGGGTCGCATGCGCGTACCCTTGGGCGTCATTGGCATGATTTACGAATCTCGTCCCGACGTGACTGCCGATGCGGCGGGACTGTGCCTGAAGTCGGGTAACGCAGTCATTCTCCGTGGCGGCTCCGAGGCTATTCATTCCAACCGGGTGATTGCGGCATGTCTTCGCCGCGCCATGGTGGTGGGGGGCTTGCCGCAGAATGCCGTGCAACTCGTGGATACCGTGGATCGTGCGCTGGTTGGTGAAATGATACGGGCGGATGCGTTTGTGGATGTGATTATCCCGCGTGGCGGACGCTCGTTGATCGAACGTATTACCGCCGAGGCGCGCGTGCCTGTGATTAAGCACCTGGATGGCATTTGCCATGTGTTCGTGGATGCGGCGGCCGATTTGAAGATGGCGCTTAATATCGCGGTGAATGCCAAAACCCAGCGGACGGGGGTATGCAACGCCATGGAGACCCTGCTGGTTCATCAGGCCATTTCGGATGCCTTCGTACCCGATGTCACTGCGGCTCTGCGGAACAAGGGCGTGGAGATCAAAGGCTGTGAACAGACAAGAACGCTGGTAAAGAATGTTAAGGAGGCCAGTGAAGCGGATTGGGCGACGGAATATTTGGCACCCGTACTCTCCATTCGCATTGTAGGGGATCTGGACGCCGCGATTGCCCATATCGGACAATACGGATCGGCACATACGGACAGTATCGTCACGGAGGATTACAGCGCTGGCCGCCGGTTCCTGCGCGAGGTGGATTCGGCATCCGTGATGTGGAATGCCAGCACGCGCTTCGCAGATGGTTTTGAATACGGCCTGGGTGCTGAAATTGGTATTTCCACGGATCGCCTGCATGCGCGTGGGCCGGTGGGTCTGGAAGGACTGACGACGCAGAAGTGGATTGTCCTTGGGCATGGCGAGGTGAGGGAATAGGTCCATATTATATCGGTATCTTTGGCGGAAGTTTTGATCCGCCGCATATGGGTCATGTGGCCGTGGTTGAAGCTGCGCTTGCTGCCCTGGATTTGCCTGAAATATGGGTTATTCCTGTCGGCAATCCCGTACATCGCAAACTTTCGGGATATGCGAGTCCCGAGGTTCGTTTACATTGGCTGGAGCGGATTTTCTCGCGGCAGCCAATGGTTCGGGTTCGGGATTGGGAAGTTCGTGGCGATAAAGCAGTTCCAACCCTTGATACGCTTCGCTATATCCGGCACCGGTTTCCTGATTGTTATCCCGTTTTGTTACTGGGAACGGACGCCTTTGCGGGCATACGCCAGTGGGTGAAATACCCCGAGCATATTGCGCTATGTGATGTGGCCGTACTGGATCGTACGGGATGTCCCCGCGTTCGGGGGCAGGGGTGGGAAGAGATCCGTATCAGGCAATGGAAAAGTGAGGCGGGTAGCGGAAGATTGTTATATGTAGCGTGTGCATTGCCGGATATATCGGCGACCACCGTGCGCCAACGGGCGGCCGCCGGAGGATCGCTAACGGGCATGGTTCCCGATTGCGTATGTATGGAGATTGAGCGGGCTTACGGAAGGAGTGAGTGTGGAAGCAATGATTGAACAATGGACTCGGGATGTGATACAGGCGATTGAAGACAAGAAGGGTATGGATACATTGGTGATCGATGTACGGGGCCGTAGTGCTGTTACCGATCGTTTTGTGTTGGCGTCGGGACGTAATGGCCGGCAGTTGAAGGCAATGGCGCAGGCGGTGGTGGAAACGTCACATCAGCACGGGATGTCCGTGCATATCGAAGGACTGGAAGCATCTGAATGGCTGCTGATTGATCTTGGCGATGTGGTGGTACACCTGTTTCTTCCCGAGGTGCGGGATACATTCCAGCTTGAACGATTGTGGATCGCACCGAAACGGTGTGGGGAAACCGGGTAAGGCGTTCTTCGCATGGGATCGTACGCGCATTCATCATCACACATGGATCCTGCAAGGGCTTGTGCTATGCATGTGCAATCACTTGCAGGATCCAGGTCACACATGGAGCAAACGCCGAAACCCGTGAGCGATTACTTGGTATGATGGATATGCCGATTCCAGGAATCAGGCGCATGGTACGCATCGGCATGGGTCTTCTGGTCGGGCTGACATGCGTCGTGCCGGTATGGGCGAGCGGTAATGTGCATGTTCAAATCAGGCACATTCAACGGGAGCGGGCATATCTGAAAGGCATACGCGAAAAACTGGCATTGCAGCTGGGGGAACTGGGACGATCAGTGAAACATATGGATCGGGCATTGATCCGGGCACGTGCCGATTCCAGACAGGCTGCCGTGGCCGTGCAGCGAGCGGATATGCGTCTTGCCGATTTGACGGCAAGGCGACTGATACTGGAGCAGCGGGTGGATGTGCTTAAACACCATATGATGCGTGAGGCCGCCGCCGCCTATCGCCATGCCGGAAGGCCGCCGCTCTGGCTGGATATCATGTTTGGTGCGCAGGTGACTGATATTCCTCATCACCAGTATATCCTGTCCCGCCTGATGGGTGTGCAGGCGGAGCATCGCCGCGCATTTGTACAAATCATGGCGAATTTGACGCGAATGGAACGGCAGATCGGACATCAGCGGACAAAACTGGATCGGCTGAAACAGGAAAAACTGGCACGCCAGCAACAATGGGTGGAACGCCAAAAAGCCAAGCGCGGGTTGTGGAAAAAGGTACGCAAGGATGCCAGGCTGCAGAAGCAACGCGATGCGGATCTGGCGCGGCAGGAAGCCGCACTGAAACGCTTGCTGCAGGGCATTGGTTCAACCCTTCTTTCCTCCGACAAGGGATTCAAGCAGGTGTCAATGCGCAAACAAAAGGGACGTTTGCCGTGGCCGATCAAGGGTAAAATCGTGGCGTATTTTCATTCCAGGCCTGCACCCGGCCGCCCCCGGCTGGCAGGTATCCAGCTTGCGCCACGCCATGGACGCGGGCAGGTTAAGGCTATTGCCGCCGGGCAGGTTCGCTATGCGGACTGGTTTGGCGGTTACGGATTGATGCTGATTGTGGATCACGGGGATGGCCTCATCACCGTATATGCGCATAATGACGCACTTTACAAGAGCCTCGGCGACTGGGTCGAGGCAGGCGATGTGCTGGCTGATGCAGGTAATACGGGCTGGGTGAAGAACGTTCGCCTGTATTTTGAGGTGCGCGATGAAGGGCGTCCGGTGAATCCCGTGCGCTGGTGCCGGAAATAGAAAATAATGGAGATGACGGATGAAGATTGTATATAAAACGGTATTGATTTCAGGTGCGATCATGATGGCTGTAGGCGGATTTCTGGCATGGAACGCGTGGACGGATCAGGCGGTGGCGGCGACCAACTATAAACAATTGCAGAAATTTTCTCAGGTGATGAATCTGGTACGTCGTTCCTACGTGAAAAAAGAAAGCGATGAAAAACTCATTGATGGCGCACTTTCCGGTATGCTTTCCAGCCTCGATCCGCATTCCACCTATATGAACAGGGAAATGTACAAGCAGATGCAGGTGGATACCACCGGGAAATTCGGGGGGTTGGGAATCGAAATATCCGCTTCGGAAGGCGGCATCCGTATTGTGGCACCCATTGAGGACACGCCCGCATGGCGCGCGGGGATCAAGGCAGGGGATATTATTATCAAGATTGATGATCAGTTGGCACGGGACATATCTTTACCCGAGGCCGTCAAGTTGATGCGCGGCAAGCCCGGTACCTCTATTGTACTCACCATTTTCAGGAAGGGTGAACAGGAACCGCTGACATTCAAAATCGTACGTGCAATTATCAAGGTCAAATCCGTCAAGGGGGGGGTGATGGCGCCGGAATATGCGTATCTGCGCATCACCCAGTTTCAGGAACGTACGGCGAAACTGTTGAAAGCCAAAGTGGCGGAACTGACGAAGCTGGCTGGCGGCCATCTGGATGGTGCAGTGCTTGACTTGCGCAACAATCCCGGCGGCCTGCTCAATCAGGCTGTGGAGGTTTCCGATCTGCTCCTGGACAAGGGCGGCATTGTCAGCACCAAATCGAGAACGGGCCGCAGCATGTCATTCACGGCTAAACCGGGAGATATACTGGAGGGGGTCCCCATGATTGTACTCATCAATAATGGTTCAGCTTCAGCCTCGGAGATTGTGGCGGGTGCTTTACAGGACAATCACCGCGCTATTTTGATGGGTACACGGAGTTTCGGCAAGGGTTCGGTGCAGTCGGTCATAACCTTACCGGATGGATCCGCCATCAAGCTGACGACCGCATTGTATTACACGCCCAGCGGGCGCTCTATTCAGGCGATCGGCATTAAACCGGATGTGATGGTCAGGCAGGTGCGTATCGTGCAGGCTAAAACGAAGAATAAACAGGTTTCCGTGTTTGAACGTAATCTGAAGGGACATTTGATGAATGGAAACAAGAAGAAACCAGGCAAAAAGGTGTTGAAACCACGGGGAAAAGTAAGCCAGCTGATGCGAAAACGCCTGAAAAGGGACAATATATTGCAGCGTGCGCTGGAGATGCTTAAGGGACTGCATGCGCTACATGTTGTTGCTCACGGCTAATGTGTGCCGGTGCTATGGGCTGCGCCGCGGACCAGGGAATGAGCCGGCGGCACGGCAATATTTGTGAATAATGTGGTCTAACGCATGGCTCCAAAAAGACGCCCATCCTGGTTGTATGCCACCCTGCCCGTGCTATTGGCCATTTTGGGGCTAATACTCTGGGCGGGTGTGGAACATCACCACCGAATGCAACAGCGTCCCGTGGTGTCCCTGCCGGAATCGTCACCTGTTATCTATGAAGATACACAGCACCTTGCCGCGCTGAAGATCATGGATGGGGTACGGAAACATGAATGGCAGGCGGGACTGTCCCGTCAGGGCATAGCGTTGATTCTGGATGATGTGGGTTATAATTTGAGATCACTCAGGCGGGCTCTTAACTTGCCGTATCCCATAGCTATTTCGGTGATCCCCGATGCCCCCTATGCCGTTCGTGCCGCGGAGATGGCACACGCTGCGGGACACGTCGTCATGTTGCATTTGCCGATGGAGCCGGCCAACCCCAAATACAGCCATCGGATGGATAGCGCCTTCCTGCGGGTCGGGATGAGTCAGGGCGATGTGCGCCGGATTATGCTGGGTGATTTGGCGCACATACCGTATGTGGCGGGGGTGAATAATCATATGGGGTCACGCTTGACGACCCTGAAAGTACCGATGCGCTGGGTGATGAATGTTTGTCGTGAAAGGGGGCTGTTTTTTGTCGATTCGCGTACCAGCAAGGATTCAGTTGCGGCAAAACTGGCCAGGGAGGCCGGGTTAACCTGGGGTGAACGGCGCGTATTCCTGGATAATAGTCTGAGAATGAAGGATATGGAGGCATCATGGCAGGCGGCCAGACGTGAGGCATCGCATCACATTCCCGTTATTGTGATTGCCCATCCGCACAGCGCTACACTCGATTTTCTTGAAACATATGTGAAATCCGGTGATGCAAATCGTATTCTTCCACTCAAACGCTTACTGTTTGCCGGACGAACCGCCCGCTTTGTTGCAAGCGGATCCTCGAATGTGCGGCCATCCGTGGGAAGTATTCATGTCGGAACCAACGCCAACTAAATCCGCGCCCGTTATCAGGGATCATACATCCCGCAGAACCCGGCAACTGGCGGATGAGAACCACCAGTTGCGTCAATACGTTACCGAGGTTATGGAACGTCTTCGTGCAAATGAACACTTGTTCTCCCGTTTGTTTGAGCTTGAGGCAACGGTGCTGGCCGCATCGGATCCGGAAGACCTGTGCTTTGCCTTGTTGCGCGGGTTGCGCAGCAACTTTGAGCTGGACATGGTGCGTTTCTGGTTTGATCGATCCAGCTTTATGGGTGGAAGGATCATGGAGGGCATATCCGAACGCGATCTGGTATGGGTTGAACAGAGGGAGATCGTGAAAATGGGACTCAACCGGCAGCATGTGTGGCTGATGCGGTTGACCCGAGAAAAGAGTTTTGACTGGTTGGGAGAACGTGATCATCACCTTGGATCCCTCGCATTGCTCGTATTGGGCGATCAGTTGCGCCCATTTGGTGTGCTGGGCATGGGTTCAGTGGAGACAAGCCGTTTCGAGCCCGGTCAGAGCGCGGACTTTTTGCAACATCTGGCGCAAGTGGTGGGCTTGAGCCTTGAGAATGCAGTGTCACGTGAACGTCTGGCCCGGCTGGCTATCACCGATTCATTGACTGGCAGCCATAACCGCCGTTTTCTTCAGCCGCACAGCCACCAGCCATTGTCGAGATGGTTTGGAAAGGGTATCGGCGTGGCTTGTCTGTATATGGATGTGGATGCCTTCAAAGAGATCAACGATCGCCATGGCCATGAAGCGGGTGATGATGTGTTAAGCAGGATTTCAGGGGCGATAGGTAACATTGTGCGTATACAGGATCCGCTGATTCGCATGGGGGGTGATGAATTTGCCCTGTTTCTTCCAGGATGTTCGCCTGAACAGGCGGGAAGTATTGCCGAGAAGATCATCAAGGCATGTAATCAGATTAAACTGGACGAAGATAGCGTGGCGGTGAGTGTGGGGTTGGCATGTTCGCCCGCGGAGAAGGATTTGAAGGTGAAAGAACTGATCTCGATGGCGGATCAGGCCATGTATGTCGCCAAGGCACTTGGTGGGGGGCGTCTTGAGGAGACAAGCCCGCATGGTTGAGTAACAAAAGCGTAAGACCTGGATCCTGCAAGTGTTCGCGCACACATAGCGCAACCCCTTGATTCATCTGGCATATCGAAAAAACATTCATCACCAATAAGGTGTCAACATGTTTTTTCAATGCGCTATATAAACCAATGTCTTACACTCTGCATGCACGATCACTTGCAGGATCTAGGTAAGAGGCTTGTAAGATATTGATTTTATTACTCTCGGCCTGGAGGCCACGCAGCAGCGCGAGGCGCTATTCATGAGGCTTTCCGAAGCCATTGCCGAATACTTAAGGCAGCTTAAGGATATACGCCTTGCCTCACGCCATACCGTTGCAGCCTACCATCGTGACTTGAACGGTTTTTTAACGCATTGCGGGGACGTTTCGCTTTCCACCGTCAACCGTGGTCAGGTGCAGGACTGGCTGGTGGCTTCGCATGCATCCGGTCTGGCCCCGGCCAGCCTGGCCCGGCGTTTGTCCGCACTACGCAGTTTTCTCGATACGGCAGTCCGTATGGACTGGTGTTCAGAGAATGCCGCGGATGGTCTCAAGGCGCCCAAACAACCAGGACGCCTTCCACGCGCACTCCCTCCGGAACAAACGGCATTGCTGCTGCAACGCACTGATGCCGCAAGCGAAAAAAGGGATTTGGCATTGTTCTCCGTGATGTATGGGTGTGGTTTACGTGTATCCGAGGTGGTCGGGCTCAATCTGACGGATATCGATATGGGCGAGGCGGAAATACTTGTGCGTGGAAAGGGGGGCAAGGAACGGATTGCACCCATTCCGGATGGTGTGCGCAAGTTGTTGCCGGATTACCTTGTCTTGCGCACGGGGCATGCGGACTACAGCCAGAAGGCGCTGTTTCTGAATCGCCTGGGAGGCAGGCTTTCAGTCCGCGGCGTTCAACGGATGCTTAAAAAACGCGCACTGGCTACGGGCGCGGATGTATCGGTGACGCCACATCGTCTGCGTCATTCCTTTGCAACCCATCTACTTGCGGGAGGGGTCGATTTACGTGCTATACAGGAATTGCTTGGCCATGCATCACTCTCGACGACTGAACGCTATACGCATCTGGATATGAACAAGTTGACCGCTATTTATGATAAGGCACATCCGAGGGCCAGGAAGCATTGATGAAGCATGCCGGCGGGGTTATTTTGGGACACCCCTTCGCGCCAGTTCATCGGCACGTTCATTCCCCGGATGACCGGCATGGCCTTTCACCCAGACCCATGTCACATCATGGCTGGCACTCAGTTGTTCCAGTTCCTCCCATAAACTTTTATTGGCAACCGGTTTTTTGCCGGTATTTTTCCACCCATTCTTCTTCCAGCCGTGAATCCATGTATTCATGCCCTGAACGACATATTTGGAATCCGAATAAATGGCAATCCGGCAATGTTTTTTGAGTGCTTTGAGTGATTCGATGGCAGCCTGTAATTCCATGCGTTGATTGGTGGTCTCCGGTTCCCCGCCCCACAGTTCCTTCTCATGTTGTCCCATACGTAACAATACGCCCCAGCCCCCCGGGCCGGGGTTACCGGAGCATGCGCCGTCGGTAAAGGCTTCAAGTTGCATGTTCATTGATTTCTGATTTCCAGAAAAAATCTCGGCACCCATGGAGGAGAGCTAAACCCTTGCATACTCATTCCGGCGACTGTTCCAGATGCACGGTGCGTGTCGGGAAGGCGAATTCCAGACCCAGTGATTCGAGCAGCCCCATGATCTGCAAATTTACCTCCTGACGTACCTGCAGGTGCTCATCCCAGCGTGTGGTCGTGGTGAAATAGTAAAGGAATATGGACAGTGCGGAATCCTCGAATTCATCAAATTTAACCAGGAAGAAATCATGATCCACGCCATTATGATGGCGAAGGATATCTTCAATGCCCCCGACAGCCTGTCGCATTTTCTCTACCGGCGTATCATAGGTCAGGCCGAGGCGCATCTTCACCCGCCGTTTCGGACGCGCATCAATATTGTCAATAACCATATTGGCCATGGCTGAATTAGGCACATTGACCAGTGTCTTGGCGAAGGTACGAATGCGTGTGGATCGGAAACCGACCTCCTCGACAATCCCTTCGAATTCACTGGTTTTAATCCAGTCTCCGATAGAGAAAGGACGATCTACCAGGATCATGATGGATCCAAACACATTGGCAATGGTGTCCCTGGCTGCCATGGCAACGGCAATGCCACCGATACCCAGCGATGCGATCAAGCCGGAAATGGAATAACCCATATTCTGGGCCACCACGAGTACACCCGTGATGACAATAAATATTTTAAGGGTCTTGGCTACAAAGGGAACCAACTGATCATCCAGTGAGGATTCGGTCTTTGCCGCACGTGCGGTGAAGTAGGCGGCCAGTCCGTCAAGCAGCCGCCACAGAAACCATGCGCCGATCAGAATGGATGAGATTCGGCCAAGTCGATCGACGGCGGCAACAATGGGAAAAATGGCGACAGGTGGGTTCAGTACATGAACCGTGGCCAGAATGCCAAGAATATAAATCAGCCACCCGGCGGGTTTTTCCGCTACTTCCAGGAGCAGGTTGTCGAGCGGCGTCTCTGTCCGGTTGGCCAAATCCTGGGCCAGCACATGGAAGATACGTAGCGCCCATCGCCGTCCGACAACGGTGAGAAACACGATAACGATCGCGGTCATCCAGCGGGTTACGGTAATATCAAGCAAGGTCCATGTTTGGATTTGTCCCCATAGCGGCGCCATGCTTTATTCTCCTCATGTATTTAGCCCGAACCATTCACAAATACTGTCGCGCCCATGCTGGTTCTTTCGTCCTTGCCTGTGGATGCACGCAGGCAGGCGAAACGAACCCACTCATCGGTTGACCGTATGCACGGCTACGGTCTCCTTCCCCGGAATCCGTTGCGAACAAAAAGCCGATGTCATAATCACGGTGATCCATGGATAGTCCGGGTTAGTGTACGTCAATCGTGCAACTGCCGCAATAATTCTGGCCAGTTGAGCCCCGGTGTAATCATGCCACCGCAGACATCCCGTCTTGCGCCGGTGACGGCGCTTAAGACATTACTCTGTCCGAGAATCGTCCGGTGTGCGAGAATTGCGAATGATACCGCTTCAACCGCCTGCGGTGGAATGCCCGCAGTCTCAGTGGTAGCGACGATCGCCGGAGCAAGCTGCTCGGAGAGTGTTTGCATCAGGTACGAATTGCGGGTGCCGCCGCCGCAAACCAGCCACGCATCCGGCACCCCTGGAAGGAAGTGGATCGCGGCGGCAATGCTACACGTGGTAAACGCGCATGCTGTTGCGATACGGTCCGCATCGCGCAACTTCGGCCATGCAAGGGTTTGGTTCGTCATTTTCTGGACGAAGTCCTCCCGGCCCGTCGATTTCGGAGGATGCTGTTTCAAAAAAGGATGCTGCATCAACTGGTCCAGCAACGCATGGCAGACCGAACCTCTTGCGGCCAGTTTTCCATCCGCATCATAGCTGCGACGCCCCCCGGTAAGCGTTAGCATCAATGTATCCATGAGGATGTTGCCGGGGCCGGTGTCAAAACCGACAGTAATCCCGTCGGTGCCGAGCCATGTGATATTGGCGATACCACCGATATTCAGTACGGCGATGTTTTTATCGGATCGGGCGAACAACAACCTGTGTGCAAGCGGAACCAGCGGTGCACCCTGGCCATCAGCCGCAATATCGCGCCTGCGGAAATCCGAGATGGTGGTGATACCGGTCTTTTCCGCGAGGGTTGCCGGGTCGCCGATCTGGATCGTGAACGGATGCCTGGCCCGCGGGCGGTGGCGAATGGTTTGACCGTGGCATCCGATAACGGCGATATCGTGCGGCGTTAACTCCGCGTATTCGATAGTTTCGAGCGCAGCATCGGCAAATGCCGATCCCAGAGCGCGGTCAAGTTCACCCATGGCATCAATCTCATCAATGCCGGGCCCGGATAACCTGAGGATGGGTTCACGCAGCTTTTCAGGCATGGAGTGTCCGGAAAAATGAACCAGTTGCGGTTTCTCGGTCATACGTACAATGGCGACATCAATACCGTCAACGGACGTGCCGGACATGATACCGATGAACAGGGGTGATTGGCTCACTTCAACATTCATAAACGGGCCGTTTTCTCCGGTTTCCGGATCACCTCATACTCCTGCTGAATGATGTTGCGGAATGTCTGGCTCGCTGAGGCGTAATCCACCACATCAACACGGTATGGCAGATCGGATTCGGAGAACGCCTCTTTTAATTCGCGTAACCGGCCAGAATTGATGGGCGCATCAGCGATGATGGCCAGATCAATATCGGAAAACGGTTTCAGAGTTCGCCCATGCACGCGCGATCCAAATATCCAGACCTCATATTCAGGGATAATTGAGCCCAATATATTTTGAACTATCACTATATTCTCGCTATCTAATTTCATCAGGCATTCCGTTTTTGGAGGGCAGCAAGCAAGCTTCGCGCATCCGTTAGAAAGGCAAGGGCTGTTCGATATACATTTTGAGCCACTTCCTCGTCATAGGTATGCGATGTCAAGTTTCGCTTTTCGCGGTAGTTGAACCATAAGAGGGGGTCATCAATCAATCCTCGCTCCGCGCCTGCCCGGATCATATCCCGGAAACTCATTGCATCGATGGCTTCGGGTGATGGAACGTCCAGTTCCAGGCGGCGTTTGAGCATCTTCCAGCAAAGTTCGTATGTATATTCAAAACGCTGGATGACACTGTCTCTGAGCATGTCATCTGTTTTTTCCCGTTCCGTGCGATTGATAGCGAACGCCAGGCTATCCAGTGCTTTTTGTAAGGGTGTTAAATCGAGTGACTGAGACATGTTGCTTACCGCCTTAACGTTGTTTGCTCAGACGAAACCACGCGAACAATGGTGCTGACAATTAGCGCTAATATTTCATCATTCATGTTTGCCGCTCCTTAACCCGTATTATTCATAAATGCTACCGCGAATCCTTACTTGCTATTGTCCCGGCCTGTGCGATACACGCAGACAGACGCAACGAATCCTTCGCCCCCCACGGGATACCCTCCTTGGCGCAATTCACCTGATCGGTGATCGGCATGGATGGCTACGGTCTGTTTTTTTTGGCGTCCGTTGCAAACAAAGGCTCGGCGGCACGCGTTGAGCAATAAAACCAGGATGCCGCCATCCATATCCAATCCTTCCAGCCAAATCTCATCTCCTTGTGGCCCATTGAAAGCGCATGTCAGAAATCTAACGGGCTTTTGGCCTGTTGGATGCTCTGGCTCTGAACCGTATGGGTATATATCATGGTTGTTTTCAAGTTGCTGTGCCCCAGTAGTTCCTGGATGGTGCGGATATCATAGTTCGCTTGCAATAAGTGCGATGCAAAGCTGTGTCTGAATGTATGCGCTGTCGCCCGTTTGGGAATATGCGTTTTCTGCACAGCTTTTTTAATCGCTTTTTGCAGATGCGTTTCATGTAAATGATAGCGGCGGTATTCATGCGTTGCCTGCACATGGGTCAACACTTTGGCCGGGAAAAGCCACTGCCAGCTAAAATCTCTACCTGCATTTTGATATTTTCTCGCCAGTGAATCAGGAAGAAATACCCCGGCATACCCGGATGCCAAAGCCTCCTGATGCAGGTGTTTAACCTTTTCAATTTGCGCATTGAGCGCCGGAACCAACACTGCCGGCAAAGGTACGCTACGATCCTTCTGACCTTTGCCATCATGAACGGTTACTATCTTCGTATCGAAGTTCAAATCCTGCATGCGCAGCTTCAGGCATTCAAACAGGCGCAGACCACAACCATACAACAGTTGCACTGCCAGCCTATGCGGCTCTGTCAAATGATCGATTACCCTGTCCACCTCCTCACGCGATAACACCACGGGGATATAGACTTTCCGTTTTGCCCGCACGACCCCTTCGATTTGTTCAAACTCTTTTTCCAGTACATGTCTGAATAAAAACAGCAGTGCGTTGAAAGCCTGATTTTGTGTTGAGGCTGCGACCTTCTTTTTGACAGCCAATGATGTCAGGAAACCTTTCACATCATCCATGCAGAGCAGTTCGGAATCCTTGCTACGCGTAAACGTCTGGAAGTGTCTTATCCATGAGCGATAAGCCTGCAATGTTTTTTTTAGAATAGTGCCTGACTTTGATAGCCGAATTCAGCTTGTCGTAAACAGCCACCCAGCTTGCGCCGGTTAATTTCAAGTCACCCTGGTCGGCCCGGCCTGATTGGTCCGGGGCTGCTGTAACCGTACGTTCCCGGCCAATAGAGGCTTCCTTGCGATGAACCTGATCGGAGGGTCGCTTGTTTTTCAGCTTGCTTTCATGATGACAACGAAGCAACTGATGGTACAGCACTACCGCAGCATACGCCTGCCTGCACGATGCTTCATTCTGATTCTTCGAATCCAGTTTTTCATGAAATCTGGAGAAGCTCTGTTTATCCGCCGGAAAAAAATGATATTTTTGGCAGTAATCCAGATAATAGCGAAGCCATTTCTTATAATCGTTGCATTCACGGCTGACGATGTTTCTTTCAGCCAGAATAGCATCATAGGACTGCACCAGTTCAGGTGACAATGGCAACATTAGCTGATATCCATATATGAATATAATTCCATGGCGAATGATATACAGTTGGATATTCCAAAAGCAAGTGAATTTACATGTCTATTCTTGCCTATACCGCGCCATCCTTGTTATGCTATGCCGAAACAAGGGAATAAATAGTTCCTGGCGACTTCGTCGCCAGGAACCTCGGTGCTGACTTCGTCGAGCTCCTTGCCCCGTCGCTTCGCGCCGGAACAAGAAGCTCGACCCGACTGCGCGCGATAGCTGTCCGCAGGCAAGCCTGCTA
>VAOZ01271569.1_pt1 | contig 25154 bp, 18 predicted proteins | sample 3394041 | NCBI WGS metagenome assembly VAOZ01 (sample SAMN08290431, study PRJNA428436) | hydrothermal vent metagenome | isolation source: Deep-sea hydrothermal vent chimney | place: Indian Ocean: Southwest Indian Ridge
AAAAACTCTTGAAGCTACCAGTAGCTCCTGCGAATTTTTGCCTTCTACTAGTCATCATTTTAAAGCTCTGTTAATTGGTTTTATTTTTGGATAGGTGCTTAGCTCCTCTTACTTAACGCACTCAATAGGTTTGTGGAATCTTATTTGCTTATTGTTTATCATGTATTAAAGGAAAAATATGCGTATCACTCAAAGTATGTATTATCAAAATTTTCAGAGTAATAACAGTGCATTATCAAATGCTTTATTAAACACTACTGAACAGATATCATCTGGCATAAAAATTCAATATGCTTATCAGAGTCCAAATACTTTTGCAAAAGCATTAAGTCTTAATAATGAAATTTCTACTTTTAATCAGGTAACAGACAGTATTAATAGCGGACAAAATTTTACTACACAAACAGATGCTACTTTAAGCAATATGGTTAATTCATTACGACAATTTAAAACAGACTTAATCCAAGCATCTTCTGGTACACAATCAAAAACTAGTATGAATGCTATAGCCATGGCATTAACAGGAATTAAAAAAAATTTAGTAAATTTAGCTAACACTTCTATAAATGGACAATATCTATTTTCTGGCTCAGCAACAGATCAAAAGCCAATAAATGCTAACGGTATATATAATGGAAATGCTCAGACTATGACATCGTTTTTAGGTGCTGGGGTTACACAAGCACATAATATCCCTGGTTCAGATCTTTTTTTAGGAACTGACAGTAGTGTTAATAAAATCATTACAACAAATATCCCACATTTTAATCAAACCTTACTGCATCCAAGTGTGATGACTACAAATACAACCCAAGATTCACAACAAAGCTATATCACAGCAAATAATACAATACGAGATTTAATGGGATCTTCATCAAGTACTATAAATAATACAAGTACTAAGCATCATTTCTATATTCAAGGCACACAACACGATGGTACGACATTTAAAACAACCATTAGCTTAACAGATATAAATACAGTACAGGATTTAATGACAAAAATTGGTGAATTATATGGCAATACACCATCAAACACGGTAGTTGACGTATCATTAAATAGTCATGGAGAATTTGTAATAAAAGATAAACTCTCTGGTAGTTCAAAACTTAGTTTTCATATGGTTGCAAATACTGCAAGTACAGCTGAGGCAAATTTAAATAATCTAAATACGGATAATACACCATTAGTAAACTTTAATCAAAGCTTAACAGCTAGCTATGTACCATCCATATCACAGCAAAGGAGTCTATATACACCTAGTGATTTTAGTTTAAATATGCAAATGGTAACAAAAAATGGAAAAATGGCAAGTGCTTCAACTTCTTTATCTGCTATTTTTGCATCAAATCTATCTACAATATCCTTTAGCGGAAAAAATACAAATGGTGCAGCAGTAACATCAAGCTTTACGCCAACTGCTACCTCCACCGTTCAAGATTTGATGAATGCTATAAAATCATCATACCAAGTAACTCCAGCGGATTTTAATATTAGTTTAGTAAATGGTAAGATTTTATTTAATACAACATCTGGTCAAAATAATATACAAGTTACTCTAACATCCAAAGATAGTGGCTCAAATACAATAAGCGGTCTTACTCAAAATGCTGGAGTAAATTACAATACAGCAGTTTTTACGCAATTAGGCGCATCTTTAACTTCTGATGTTTCACAAATTGTAAATGCAGACAACTCTTACGCAACAAACGGTACAAAACTATCTGAAGTATCTGGTATATCTCCATTTGTAAGTAGCACAAAATCTCAACAGCTTATTTTTCGTGGTATAGATATAAATGGTAAGGTATTTAAAGCACAAATTGATTTAAAAGCGAGTGGTTCAACTTTTTCTCTTGATAATGGCACGACAAATTATCCTATCTATAACATGAATACTCCAAGAGTGGCAACTGATGGTAATAATGTAACTTATAAGCAACTAGGTGATGTTATGAACATGATATTAACAGATAATCTACCAGCTTCTACTACCAGTGCTATTAATTATGATACTGCAATATCAAATGCCGATATACTAGGCACTGTATCATTAAACAAAAAAGGGCAATTAAATTTTATGCAAAATAATGCAAATATAACACGTGCTCAGATAAGTTTATATGATGTTAATAGTACAGATATGACAAAGCCGGCAGCATCTTTAGCATTTAATGCAAATAATGCATTAACAATTAGTGATCCAAAAACAGATTTTTTTGCAACGATAAATAAAGCAATTGATGCAGTACAACATAATATGATTTATCCTGATGGCTTAGCAAATAATAAAACAAACGTTGGTGTGCAAAATGCAATAGCTATGCTGGATAATTTAACAACTCATGTGATTAATATTCACTCATTAGTAGGCTCACAGACCAATTCCTTACAAAGTGCGTTAAGTGTTACTAGCATGTTAAAAGTAAGCACACAAACGATACAAGCATCAGTAATTGATACTAATATGGCAGAAGCAACAGCAAAATTAAGTCAATTACAATTAAATCAGCAAGCCCTATATGCTAGTCTTGCCAGAGTCTCTAAATTGTCTTTAGTTAATTATATATAGCTACTTTTAGCTATACTGTCAAACTTAATTATTTTTTTAGGAAGTTTATTTGCGTAATGTATTGTATATAATTATTTTTGGTATTTTAATTTATTTGGGTATTGCAACTGTTGTTAATGATCATTCAATTATTGGTGTTTATGGTTATTCTTTTGCACAATTTAATCATAAAAATTTTGGATACATCTCTTATCTTTATCTTTTTGTATCTCTTTTTCCGTTATATAAAATATATAAAAATAATAATATTAATTTAAAGCATATTGAATTAACTTTAGTTTCTATTTTAATATTTTTTGCTCTATTGATTATTCAAGCAGTGATTATTTCAAACAATTTTCAAGGAAAACTCGGTGATGATTTTGTAAAATTTTTATCCCCATATATTGGGCTTTTTGGTGTGTGGATAATTGTACTTATTTTATTTTTAATATCATTTAGTATTATTTTTGAAGATAAATTAGACAGTTTTGCAAGTTTTTTTAAATCAAAATATAAAACCAAAGATGAAAATGTAATTATAAAAGATAATTCTATTTTAGATGAGCCATCTTATTTTAGAAAAGAAGATAATATTGAAACGATACAAAATCTAAAAGATAAACAGTTTAATGAAAAACAAAATCAAGAAAATCATGAATGCTTACAGACCAAAGATATCAAATTAGAAAAACTAAAAAAACAAGCGAAGATAGAAGAAAAAAATATTACTACTCTAGCACGAGGGATTAAAGAACATAAGCAAAATGTTATTATAGATGAATTGGAAGAAAATAAAAAATTACTTGAAGATATTGAAAAAGGAGATGTTGCAAAACCAAAAGATTTTATACTTCCATCAATAAATTTTTTACAAAAAGCTCCAAAAAGTACAAATAAAGTAGATGGAGCTGAACTAGATGATAAAATAAGAGATTTAATACAAAAATTATCTCATTTCAATATCAAAGGGGATGTGATTCGTACTTATGCTGGTCCCGTTGTATCTACTTTTGAATTTAAACCAGCAGCTAATGTAAAAGTATCAAAAATTTTAAATCTACAAGATGATTTAGCTATGGCACTTCGTGCAAAAACTATTAGAATTCAAGCTCCAATTCCTGGAAAAGATGTCGTAGGTATAGAAATTCCAAATCACAAAGTTGAAACAATTTATTTAAGAGATTTAATTCAAAGCGATCTTTTTATGCAGGCAAAATCACCACTTACTATTGTACTTGGAAAAGATATTGTTGGTAAGCCTTTTGTAACAGATCTTAAAAAATTACCACATCTTTTAATAGCTGGTACCACAGGGAGTGGTAAAAGTGTTGGAATAAATTCAATGATACTTAGTTTATTGTATAAAAATTCACCAGATAATCTTCGTTTACTTATGATTGATCCAAAAATGCTTGAATTTTCTATCTATAATGATATTCCTCATCTTCTAACCCCAGTTATCACAAAAGCAAAACAAGCTATTGTAGCATTAAATAATATGGTTAATGAAATGGAACGACGTTACGAGATGATGAGCGATACAAGAACAAAAAATATAGAAAACTATAATGAAAAAATGCTAAAAGAGGGGGGTAAAATTTTTCCTTATATAGTTGTAATTATTGATGAATTAGCTGACTTAATGATGACTAGTGGTAAAGATGTTGAGTATTCTATTGCAAGATTAGCACAGATGGCAAGAGCCGCTGGTATTCATCTAATTGTAGCTACACAACGTCCGTCAGTTGATGTTGTAACAGGACTTATTAAAGCAAATCTTCCATCTCGTATAAGTTATAGAGTGGGACAAAAAATTGATAGTAAAATTATATTAGATCAACAAGGTGCTGAATCATTACTTGGACGCGGTGATATGCTTTTTACTCCGCCAGGTGCCATCGGACTTGTTCGTTTACATGCACCTTGGAGTACAGAAAATGAGATTGAACATATTGTAGAACATTTAAAATCGCAACGTAAACCAGATTATGATAAAAGTTTTTTAGTAGAAGATACTAACGATGAAAAAAAATTTAATAAAGATAAATTTCAAGAACTTGACCCATTATACGAAGAGGCAAAGAATATTATTTTAACAGACAAAAAAACATCTATTTCATATCTACAAAGAAGATTACAAATTGGTTATAATAAATCAGCTCGTATTATTGAACAATTAGAAGAAAATGGTGTATTGACACAGCCAAATACAAAAGGTATCAGGTCTATTATTTAAACTCAAATTATATAAAAAGTCTAATAATAAATAGGTTTTTTGTTATAATTAGATAAATTAAATAAGGAATTATAATGTCTTTCGTTAAAGCTTATAAGCAGCATATAAAAGAGCGTTTAGAGTTGGGAGTGCCTCCACTTCCATTAAATGTTGAACAAACTAATAGTTTAGTAAATATGATTAAAAAAAATGAGGGTGATACAGAATCTAATCTTGATTTACTTACAAATCGAATTTCTCCAGGCGTTGATGACGCTGCTTATGTAAAAGCGGCTTTTTTAAATGATATTGTACAAAATAATATTCAAGTTACAGCTATATCACCACAAAAAGCGGTACAAATGCTTGGAATGATGCTTGGCGGATACAATGTAAAACCATTAATTGATGCTCTTAAATCGACTAATGCTACTGTTGTAAAAGAAGCAGTTTTAGCATTAAAACACACATTGTTAGTATATGATTCTTTTAATGACATAGTTGAATTACATAAAAATGGCAATAAAGCAGCAACTGAGATTATAACTTCTTGGGCAAATGCTGAGTGGTTTACTTCAAAGCCTGCCTTAGCAGATGAAATTAAAGTAACAGTTTATAAAATTTCTGGTGAAACAAATACAGATGATTTATCACCTGCATCCGAAGCTTTTACGCGCTCAGACATTCCGTTACATGCGAACTCAATGCTTATTGCTAAGATGGATAATCCAATAGAAACTATCAACGAACTTAAGCAAAAGGGTTATCTAGTTGCATACGTTGGAGATGTTGTAGGAACTGGCTCAAGCCGTAAATCTGGAGTAAATTCGGTACAATGGCATATGGGTATAGATATTGCAGGTGTTCCAAATAAACGTACTGGTGGTATAGTTTTAGGCGGTATTATTGCTCCTATTTTCTTTGCTACATGTGAAGATTCTGGCGCATTACCACTTGAAGTTGATGTGTCAAAAATGCAAACCGGTGATGTTATCTCTATTTATCCATATAAAGGCGAAATACATAAAGATGGTGAATGCATAACCACATTTACATTAAATCCAAATACAATAACCGATGAAGTGCGTGCAGGTGGGAGAATTCCACTAATTATTGGACGAGGATTAACTATAAAAGCTCGCGATATTCTAGGGTTAGATGTAAATAATATCTTTTTACGTCCGAGACAGCCAAAAGATAACGGTTTAGGCTTTACTCTAGCACAAAAAATAGTAGGAAAAGCTTGTGGTGTTAATGGAATTAAACCTGGTGTATATTGTGAACCAATTACTTCTACTGTTGGTAGCCAAGACACAACAGGACCCATGACAAGAGATGAAATAAAAGAGTTAGCATCACTTGGTTTTGGTGCAGATTTAGTTTTACAATCTTTTTGTCATACAGCAGCCTATCCAAAACCTTCAGATATAAAAATGCAACATACTCTACCAGATTTTATCTCAAATCGCGGTGGAGTTGCACTTCGACCTGGAGATGGAATTATTCATTCATGGTTAAACAGAATGACACTACCAGATACTGTGGGAACTGGCGCAGATAGTCATACACGTTTTCCAATAGGCATTAGTTTTCCAGGAGGTTCTGGTATAGTTGCCTTTGCTGGAGTTACTGGAAGTATGCCCATTACAATGCCAGAATCTGTTTTAATACGTTTTAGTGGAGAAATGCAACCTGGTATCACGCTCCGAGATTTAGTAAATGCTATCCCCTATCAGGCGATTAAAGAGGGTCTACTAACAGTTCCAAAAGCTGGTAAAAAGAATATATTTGCAGGGCGTATTTTGGAAATAGAAGGTCTTCCAAAACTTAAATGTGAACAAGCTTTTGAACTCTCTGATGCTAGTGCTGAAAGAAGCGCAGCAGCTTGCGTCATTAAGCTGGATAAGGAGCCAATAGTTGAATATATAAAATCAAATATTACTCTTTTAACTCAAATGATTAAAGCAGGTTACAAAGATAAGAAAACTCTGCAAAGAAGAATAGATAAGATGAACGAGTGGTTAAAAAATCCACAACTAATGTCAGCAGATAGTAGTGCACAATATACCTCAATAATAAATATTAATCTAAATGAAATTACTGAGCCAATTTTAGCTTGTCCAAATGATCCAGATGATGTTGCGACTTTGAGTGAAATTTTAGCTAATCCTAAACGTCCTCATATTATAGATGAAGTTTTTGTTGGATCTTGTATGACAAATATCGGACATTATCGTGCTCTTGGTGAAGTTTTAAAAGGCGAGGGTAGCGTACCTACTCGTTTATGGGTTTGTCCACCAACCAAAATGGATGAAAAAGAGTTAGTTCAAGAGGGTTATTATGCTATTTTTGGTGCGGCTGGAGCTAGGACAGAGGTACCAGGATGTTCACTTTGTATGGGTAATCAAGCACGTGTAAGTGATGGTGCTACTGTATTTTCAACATCAACAAGAAATTTTGATAATCGTTTAGGTAAAGATGCAAAGGTTTATCTCGGCTCTGCTGAACTGGCTGCTACTTGTGCTATTCTTGGATATTTACCAACAAAAGAAGAGTATCTAAATATTGTTCCAAAAAAGCTTGCAGGTAAAGAAAATGATATTTATAAATATCTAAATTTTAACCTTATAAAAGATTATAAATTAGAAGCATAAATTATTTTGTGACAATATCATAATCTGATGGTATTGTTGCATTAAAAATAATATTTTTAATTGGTTTATTAACTAATTGATGTGTAAAATTTATTATGACTTTATTTTGTAATTGATCAAAGTATGATATAGTCTTTAACTTTTTATTTTTAAAAAATAGATTTATTTTCATTTGATTATAAGTAGAGATATAATGATTACTAGTTATTTTCTTTGCATTTTTTAAGATTTGAAAAAATGCGAAAGTACTGTTTATTTTTGAGATAATAACTTGTTCTATTTCTGGTTCTACTATTGTAACTTGATTATCTTTAACAAATATCTCTTTTTTGATAGGTGAGATATAACTCCATTTTACCATATTTGGTACTTTCGCTTGAATAAAGCCCGCATACTTAATTGTTATTTTTTTATTGTCTATGATATGTTGAGTAAAGCTAGCTGAGAATGTTTTTATGTGGGTCATAAAAGCTTGTAAATTTACCATTATTAATAATACAAGAAGTAGTTGTTTCATTAGTATCCATTTTTTTGTGAATTATACCTTATTAATCATTTACATATTAACTAATATTAGTTAAATGAGATTGAATACATGCAAGAATTTACCTTTTATGTGTTAAAATCTTACAATATTAAAATAGAAGGTTTGAGATGCTACAAGCATTTATTGGAAAACTAGTAGGTACGAAAAATGATCGTACATTAAAAACATACACCAGTAAGGTAAAACAGATTAATGCCTTAGAAAATACCTATAAAAATATGAGTGATGAAGAGTTGCAAAACTCTTTTTTAAAATTAAAAGAAACTGTTATTGTTGGTGAAAAAACTTTAGATAATGCATTAGTTGAGTCTTTTGCAATAACTAGAGAAACAAGTAATCGCGTTCTTGGTATAAGACATTATGATGTTCAGTTAATTGGTGGTATGGTACTTCATGAGGGTAAAATTGCTGAAATGAAAACTGGTGAAGGCAAAACCCTTGTTGCTACACTTCCAATAGTTTTAAATGCGATGGTCGGTAAAGGCGTACATTTAGTTACTGTTAATGATTATCTTGCTCGTCGCGATGCAAATGATATGGGTGCTGTATATGAATTTCTAGGCTATACGGTTGGTGTAGTATTAGAGAGCATCCAAGACCCTAAAGAAAAGCGCCTGCAATACCGAGCTGATATCACTTATGGAACAAATAATGAGTTTGGTTTTGATTATTTAAGAGATAATATGAGCTTTACACAAGAGGAGATGGCACAACGCGGTCATCATTTTGTAATAGTCGATGAAGTTGATTCTATTTTAATAGATGAGGCGAGAACTCCACTTATTATCTCTGGTCCAGTTGAGAGATCATTACAAGATTATAAAAGTGCAAATCAAGTAGCTCTTAAAATGAAAAAAGATACCGATTTTACCGTTGATGAAAAGGATAAAGTTATTTTAATAACAGAAGAAGGTATTGAAAAAGCTGAAAAATTATTTAAAGTTGAAAATTTATATGGAGTAGAAAATCCTATTTTATCTCACTATCTAGATCAAGCATTAAAAGCAAATTATCTTTTTGAAAAAGATGTTGATTACGTTATACATGATGATGAAATAGTTATTGTTGATGAATTTACTGGACGACTTAGCGAAGGTCGTCGTTTTTCTGAGGGTCTTCACCAAGCTTTAGAAGCTAAAGAAAATGTAGAAATTAAAGAAGAATCTCAAACATTAGCCGATATAACTTTTCAAAATTATTTTAGAATGTATGACAAACTATCTGGCATGACCGGTACTGCACAAACAGAAGCTACAGAATTTGCAGAGATTTATACTTTAGATGTCATTTCAATTCCTACAAATATACCAGTTATAAGAGAAGATTTAAATGATTTAATTTATAAAACAGAAAGAGAAAAATTTCAAGCTGTTATAAAAAAGATTAAAGAATTAAAACAAAAAGGACAACCGATTTTAATCGGTACCGCTTCTATTGAAAAATCAGAAGCACTACATGAATTGTTACAAAATGAGAAAATACCTCATACGGTTTTAAATGCAAAAAATCATGAACAAGAGGGTGAGATTATTAAAAATGCTGGCGTTAAAAGCTCTATTACTATCGCAACTAATATGGCAGGGCGAGGCGTTGATATTAAGATAAATGAAGAGGTTAAAACTCTGGGTGGGCTTTATATTATTGGTACAGAAAGACATGAAAATAGGCGAATTGATAATCAGTTAAGAGGTCGTTCTGGTCGTCAAGGAGATCCTGGATTTACTCAATTTTACCTCTCTTTAGAAGATAATTTACTTAGAATTTTTGGCTCTGATAGAATAAAATCAATAATGGAGCGTTTAGGCGTTGAAGATGGTGATTATATAGAATCAAAAATGGTAACACGTGCCGTAGAAAAGGCACAAAAAAAAGTGGAGGGCATGCATTATGAAGGTCGTAAGCAAATTGTTGAATATGATGATGTTGCAAATGAACAGCGAAAAATTATATATAGATTTAGAAATGAGCTTTTAAATCCAAAATATGATGTTGCAAGTAAAATTAATCTCATAAGAGAGGAATATCTTAACTATCTTTTAACTGAGTGTCGTATTTTTGATGATTCATCTATGGAAGATGAAAATATTCAAAAACTATTAGCTAAAATAAAAGAAGATTTTAATTTTAAATTAGATTTACAATCTATTTCATCATTAGATTTTTCTGAAATGGTTGACAAAATATATGTGACATTAAAAGAATCATATGATAATAAAATGTCAGTATTAGATAACCAAACAAAAGATCAGATACAAAGAGAGATCTATTTAAAAACTCTTGATACTGCTTGGAGAGAGCATTTATATGTTATGGATAACATGAAAACAGGAATTCGTTTACGTGCATATAATCAAAAAGATCCATTAGTAGAGTATAAAAAAGAGAGTTTTAGCCTTTTCGGAGAATTAGTGGAAACGATTAAGTATGACACTATCAAAACACTTCATGTCATCGAATTTGAGATGCAATCAGCAGAAGAAGAAGCTGAAAATTTTGCTCATCAAATGGAAATTGAGAGAAAACAGCAAGAAGCTAATATGTTGCTAAATCGTCATGATAGCGATGATTTAGCAACATCTACTAAAAAAATAAAAAGAAATGATCCTTGTCCTTGCGGTAGCGGTAAAAAATATAAAAATTGTTGTGGAAAAAGTGGTCCAAAAAAAGGTATCTTTGCTTCTTGAATAATAATATAATCTTTTATCTTTTAAAGCGATTTTTACGTTTTGATAAAGATCAGCCTTTTATTTTTCTATCTGCTATGTTGGCTTTTTTAGGAATTGCTATCGGTGTTATGGTTCTTATAATTGCTATGGCACTTATGAATGGTTTTGATAAAGAGTTTAAAGATAAATTAACTGTTATGAACTACCCACTAACAATTTTACCGAAATTTTATGGTTCTGTTAATAAAACACTTCTGAAAAATCTAAAACACAAATTTCCAAATTTAAAATATAGCCCATATGTAGTGTCATCGGTAATTGCTAGAAGCGGTCAAATCCTAGAGGGTGGATACCTTTTTGGCGTAAATTTTCATGATGAAGCATCTGTAAATAGTATTTTAAAAAAAGCGATTGGTAAAAATAAAATAAGACGTTTTGATGTTATTATCGGAAAATCTTTAAAAGATGAATTTTCTTTACATATAAACCAAAAACTGATGTATATTTTTACACAAATTGAACCAAATGGATTTTCAATTACTCCACAAATTAAGCGATTTAAGATTGTTGGTGTATTTAATTCTGGACTTATAGCTTATGACAAAGCATATAGTTATACAACTTTAAATTCTTTGCAGAGAGTTTTAAATTTACCATTTTATCAATATAGTGGTATTCATATTTTTTCTAAAAATCCACATCACACAATCATTAAATTAAAAAAATATCTACCAGATAGTGTTGTTGTAAAAGGATGGTGGCAGGATAATGTTAATTTTTTTGCAGCACTACAAATGGAAAAAAAATCACTATTTATTGTCTTGATGTTGCTAATTTTAATTGCATCTATTAATATTATTTCATCCTTATTAATGACAGTTATGAATAGACGCTCAGAGATTGCCTTACTTCTTTCTCTTGGAACATCAAGATTGCAGATTAAAAAGATATTTTTATATCTAGGTATTGTTATCGGATTAAGTGGAATTGTTATGGGTACTATGCTTGGTTTATCTGGTATCTGGATTCTCGGACATTTTGATATTGTAAATTTACCTAAAAATGTTTATCCAAGTACAACTTTACCACTTGATTTAAGCATGATAGATTTTTCTTTGATTGTTGTCGGAGCTTTAGTGATTGTTGTTTTATCTGCGTATTATCCAGCCAAAAAAGCAAGTGAGGTTGATATTTTAACTGTACTTAGAAATGAGTAAATTTTTTAAATATTTTATTCGGCATTAATAGTTCAAATGGTGAAAGTATAGTTCTTTTAATTATATTAAATGGAGCTAATACAATATCTTTTGCTAGACTTGTTTTCACGATTGGATTCTTAAGACTACCTGTTACTTTCAATGTAGTTGAGATACTATTTTTATTAAATAAAATATATCCAACAATTGGAATTTTAGAGATATTAGAAGCTATATTTGTTTTTAAATTTAATAAGATATTAAGTGTTTTATTTTTTAAATTAACATGACCTTTGCCGTAAATATCTATTTTTTTAGATTTTAGTGTAATGTCTTTGAAATGTAAAAGATTTTTTTCTTTTACAAATGTAAGATAGATATTTTTAGTAGCTAGTCCATGCGTTGAGTAGTTTGGTAGTGAAAAAGTACTTAATATTGGTATTGTATTAATAAATGCCAATACATTATTTAAAATAATATATTTTTTTAATATTGTATTTTTTATTTCCATAATTCCTTCATATTTATTTAAGTTACCTTGAACGATAAAAGATAAGTTGCCATTAAAAAATTCTGAGTTAATAAAAAGATTATTCATAAATATATCATTAAAATTTGACCCAAAAAGATAAAATTTACCCTTAGAATCAACGCGCAGTTGAGCTGTTGCTAATTTATACCTAAGTTTGGCTGTCAATACAGAATTTATATATAAGATATTTATATAATTTGATAATATTTTTCTTTTATTTTTTAAATATAAATATGTATCTTTTAATTTTATATTAATAGGTTTTAAATTATTTGATTTTTGTTTATATCCTTTTAAAAGTGATTGTATAGCTACTAAATTAATACCCAGATCATGACCATTAACATGAATATCTTTATTAATATCAATGTCAATAAGATGATTTATATTTATAATGATATTTTTATTATTATAAATTCCAGTAAAGAAATAATGATGAATAAATATTTTATTTTTTATAAAAATATTATCTGAAGATTTTACTTTTGCAATAAATGAGATATTTGTACTATTTTTTGCAGTTATATCAATATATCCTGTTGTGATATGATAGTTTTGTAATTGTTTGAGTTGTTTTGATAGTTTAATTAAATTGATATGCATCATCCAATCTCTTTTATTACTAAACAGCATCTTAAAACCATAAATATCAGAATATAAATCCAATGAGTGATTTTGAATTTTAAAATGTAGAAATAAAGATTTGTTTTTTATTAAATTATTTAAAAAGCTGTTTTTCAATGTAATATGTCGCACATGAATGTTTCCTATATCGCTAAGGTAATTATATTTACCGTCAAAAACAATGTGATTTTTTGTATTAGATATTTTTATATTATTTATATTGATTGATGAATGATTAATATTAATTAAAATAGGACTTAGTAAAACAGGCTTTTTATTAACTAGCCATATACTTTTTTGCTTTACATGTAAAGCAAAAAATTTATTAAATTTTATATTCAAAGGTAATTTTACTTGATTTAATTTAAAATGATGATAGTGTAATCGTAAAATATTTAGATTAAAATTACTTTTAAATGTATCTAAATTGGTTGTACCATTAAAATATGCTTTTAAAATATTATCAATATTCAAATTAGTTTTTGGAATTAAGAGCGTAAATGTTTTTGGATTAAATGAAGCAGTTATTTTATTAATGTTGATTATATTTGTTTGATTATAAATCCATGAAGATGCTGGAATCATGACATTCGAATAATAATTATTTTTTGTATATATGATATTAAAGGAGCGTAGTGTAGTGTTTAATTGCAATTTATTTTTATCCAAAGCTAGATGCTTGACATTAAATTGCAAGTTTGCGATATGTCTAAATAAATTAATTGCTCCGAAAATATTTACTTTTAGATTGTTATGATAAGTAAGTAATAATTTTTTTATATTAAGTATCTTATTTTTTAACAATATTACACCTTGATTTATATGATAACTGTTATGATGATATGAAAAATCTGAATTATTTATCATAAAACTTCCATCTGTATAAATATTTAGAGTGTCAAAAACTACTTTTAGATTTAGATTGGTTTTGATAAAAGAATTAAGTTGTATAAATGGAAGATTAATCTTATATGTTTGTAAAAGTTTTTTTACATTATTATTTAATAAAAAATTAGCGATTAGATGAACATTAATATATGGATATTTATTAATTAAATTAATACTTAACCAACTATCTTTTAATTTTTGATTTTTATATGTGGCATGTTTTGGATAGATATTTAAAATTCCGTTTTTTAATTTTAATTCTGTTTTTAAAGAAACAATTGGTGCTAAATCATTATTAAAAGTATAAGCTAATTGATGAAATGTTGCGGATAAGTTAATATTTTTTATTATTTGAGTATCATGTTTTAAATTGATGCTTCCACTAAAATTATTTAAGGTAATAGCCACCACATGTATATCATCTGATATCCATGGTTTAATATAAAATGGCAAATCAAATTTTTTTATAATCTTTTGATAATTTTTAATTGTGCGTTGCACTGAAATCTTATATGAAAATATTTTATTTTGTAGTTTTAACTTTAAGTTAAAAATATTATTAGTATGAAAATTAACAGCAATCATTCCTTGTAATGTTTTCTTTTCATGATTTAAAACAATCTTTCCATTTGCACATAACTGTTTTGAAAAAATAGTAAATTTTTTAATTTTTATTATAGCTTTATCTTGATGAGCTATGATATCGCTCTTTAATATAAAAGAGTTAGAGTGAATATTTAAAAAACTTTTTTTATTTAAAGAATATTTAATACTCGCATGAAGATCATTGAATCGGAGTTGTTTGATATCTATTTGTTTTATAATATCTGATAATTGATTTGAATATTTTAAAAATATAATCAAATCACGTAAATAATGATGCTTAATATCTGTTTTATTATTTTGTTTAGTTATAATAAATTTATCAGCAGTAACAATTAAACCTCTATCCCATTTGATGTATAATTTTTCAATACGAATATGTGACAGTTTTAATTGTTTAATATTGATACCATATTGTAACCATCCAAATAATACACAAAGAGATAAAATTATGAATACAAAAAAACTTATGATAATAAAATGGTTTTTAAGGATCATACTTTTTATACTTATATCTTTCATATATTACCTAAATATGGATGTAACGACTACAAAGGTGCTTTTTATACCAAGTGGTTCAATTAATAAGATTATATCACAGCTAAAGACACAAAATATTAATGTTACAAAATTTGATAGCTTTATATTACGATTTATTGGATCTCCTCAAAAAGGATGGATAAATATAGGAGCTACACATCTAAGTAAAGCTGATTTTTTATATAAGCTAATTAGTGCAAAAGCCGCCTTAGAGCCCATCACTTTAGTTCCTGGTGAAACTACATATATATTTTTACATCAACTAAGTCTAGAGTTATCTTTAAAACAAAAAAAATTACAATATTATTATAATCAATATGCATACGAAAAAGAGGGTGCTTTAGTACCAAATACCTATTTTGTTCCAATAAATATTAATGCTAAGCAGCTAATAGTTTTGCTATTAAAGCAATCACTTAAACATATGCAAAATCTCTCAAAGAAGTTGTTAGGTTCATATAATAAACAAATCTGGTTTAAATACATTACAATCGCATCAATTATTCAAAAAGAAGCTGGCTCAAAAAAAGATATGCCATTAATAGGTTCTGTAATATATAATAGATTAAAAAAAAATATGCGATTACAAATGGATGGAGCTTTAAATTATGGTAAATATTCACATATCCCAATTACTGCAAAAAGAATAAAAATAGATAAAAGCACTTACAATACCTATATTCATGCAGGTCTTCCTAAGTACCCAGTATGCAATGTTAGTTTAGATGCAATTAAGGCAGCAATTTCACCAGCAAAAACAAATTTTTTGTATTTTATTAAAAAAAGAGATGGAACTCAAAAGTTTAGTTGTAACTTTTCTACACACTTACATAATATAAGAGATGCTACAAAATGAAACATTTTTTAAACTTTTTAGAATCTTTTACAAAGCTACAAAGATATTAACTTTGTTAGTGATATGATAATGGCTATAAACTGTGAGTGAAGGAATCGATATGAACCAAGGTAAAAGAGTTGGAATAGTTGGAGCCGGTAATGTTGGAGCAACTGTTGCGTATTCATTAGCCATGAATGGATCTTGTCATGAGATTATTTTACGAGATAATAAGATTGATGTAGCAAGAGGTAAGGCGTTAGATATGAGCCAAGCTGCCGCTGCTGTACGTTCGCACACAGTTGTGAAAGTAGCAGAAGATATGTCAGACTTAACAAATTGTGATGTTGTAGTTATTACTGCTGGTAGTCCACGTTTACCTGGTATGAGTCGCGATGATTTGCTTATGATAAATGCTAAAGTAACAAAAGAAGTTGTTCAAGGGGTTGCAAAATATTCACCGAATGCTGTCATTATTATGGTATCCAATCCGCTAGATGCCATGACTTACGTTGCTTTAAAAGAGAGTGGCTTTGAAAGAAGTAAAGTGATAGGCATGGCTGGTATTTTAGATAGCTCGAGAATGGCATCATTTATACAAGAAAAATTAGGTTATGGTGGTGGTCAAATACGTGCATCTGTTATGGGTGGACATGGAGACGACATGGTTCCACTTCCACGTTATTCCACCGTAGCTGGTGTTCCTTTAACTGATGTATTAAGTGATAAAGAGATTGAAAATATTGTAAAACGAACAAGGCAGGGTGGTGCTGAAATTGTAAATTATCTAAAAAGTGGGTCAGCATATTATGCTCCTGCAAAATCTACAGCTCTTATGGTAGAAGCTATTTTAAAAGATACCAAACAGATACATCCTTGTGCGGTTGCTTTAGATGGTGAATATGGATATAACAATGTTGTCTCAGGTGTTCCTGTTATGCTCGGCTCAAATGGTGCTGAGAAAATTATCAATATTACGCTTAATGAAACAGAGGCATCAATGTTTGCAAAATCTTGCTTATCAGTACAAACACTAATAGATACATTAAATAAAAATAATTTTTTTAAAGGGTAAAAAACATGAAAACAAGAATTGAAAAAGATACAATGGGTGAAATAGAAGTTCCGTTTGATGCTTATTGGGGTGCTCAAACACAACGTTCAATACAGAACTTCAAAATTGGCGAAGAAACAATGCCTTATGAGATAACTCGTGCTTTTTCTTACCTTAAAAAAGCTGTTGCACTTGTAAATAAAGATTTAGGTAAATTAGATGCTAAAAAAGCTAACGCTATTGCTCAGGCTGCAGATGAAATGTTAGCTGGTAAATTAGATGGAAATTATCCACTAGTTGTATGGCAAACAGGTTCTGGCACACAATCAAACATGAACAATAATGAAGTTTTAGCAAATCGTGCCACTGAAATTTTAGGCGGAGATTATAAAAAAGATAAATTAGTACACCCAAATGATGATGTTAATAAATCACAAAGTTCAAACGATACATATCCAACGGCTTTACATGTAGCTTCAATTATCTCTATTGAGGAAAGTTTACTACCAGCAATAGCTGGATTAAAAGCAACACTTCAAGCAAAAAGTGAAGCGTTTAAGGATATTGTTAAAATCGGACGTACACATCTACAAGATGCTACACCGCTTACGCTCGGCCAAGAGATAAGTGGCTGGGTTGAAATGTTAAATAAATGTGAAAAAATGTTGAAAGATTCTTTAATGCCAGTACGTGAATTAGCGCTTGGTGGAACTGCTGTTGGAACAGGTTTAAATGCTCATCCAGAGCTTGGGGAGCGTGTTGCTAAAAAATTAACTGAGCTAACAGGTCATGATTTTATAACAGCACCAAATAAATTTCATGCATTAACTTCACATGATGCCTTAGTGTTTGCACATGGCGCTCTAAAAGCATTAGCAGCTGATATGATGAAAATTGCAAATGATGTAAGATGGTTAGCTAGTGGACCAAGATGTGGTTTAGGAGAGATTGAAATTCCAGCTAACGAACCAGGTTCATCTATAATGCCAGGTAAAGTTAATCCTACTCAAAGCGAGGCAGTGACCATGGTTGCGTGTCAAGTTATGGGCAACGATGCAACTATTGGTTTTGCAGCTAGTCAAGGTAATTTTGAATTAAATGTTTTTAAGCCAGTTATCGCATATAATTTCTTACAATCATCAAGACTTTTAGCCGATAGTATCGCATCGTTTGATAAACATGCTGCAAATGGTATAAAAGCAAATATTGATAAAATTGACCATTATTTACATGATTCACTTATGTTAGTTACTGCGCTAAATCCTTATATAGGATATGAAAATGCTGCAAAAATTGCAAAAGTTGCTCATAAAAATGGTACAACATTAAGGATAGAGGCCGTGAAATTAGGATTATTAACAGCTGAAGAATTTGATAAATATGTGATACCAGAAAATATGATAAGTCCAACAAAATAATTTAATTCTTAAAAGGAGATATACATGAATATACACGAATATCAAGCAAAGCAAATTTTTACTAAATATAACATACCAACACCAAAAGGAATAATTGCAAATACACCTGATGAAGCAGCGGCTAATGCATCAAAGTTAAGTAGTAAAATATGGGTTGTTAAGGCACAAATTCATGCTGGTGGGCGTGGACTCGGTGGCGGTGTTAAACTCGCACATTCTGTTGAAGAAGTAAGACAGTTAGCTAGCGAAATATTAGGCATGACGCTTGTAACTCATCAAACTGGACCGCAAGGAAAACTTGTTCAAAAAGTTTATATAGAAGAGGGTGCGGATATTGCTAAAGAGTTGTATTTAGGAATTGTTTTAGACCGTGCTAAAGAGATGCCTGTTATTATGGCTTCTACTGAAGGTGGAATGGAGATAGAAAAGGTTGCAAAAGAATCTCCAGAGAAAATTTTAAAAGTTTCGATTGATCCAACCATCGGTTTTCAAAGCTTTCATGGACGTGAGCTTGTATTTGGATTAGGTATCACAGATCCACAAGAGCAAAAAAAGTTTATTGATTTCGCATCTAAATTATATCAACTATATATGGAAAATGATGCAGAATTAATTGAGATAAATCCATTAATCAAAACACCCAGTGGTGATTTTTTAGCACTTGATGGTAAAATGAGTTTTGATGATTCTGCACTAGGTCGTCATCCAGAAATCGAAAATATGAGAGATATATCAGAAGAAGATCCAGATGAGAGAGAAGCTAGTAGATTTGGACTTTCTTATGTTAGCCTAGAGGGTGAAATAGGATGTATGGTAAATGGTGCTGGACTTGCTATGGGTACCATGGATACCATTAATTATATGGGTGGAACTCCTGCAAATTTTTTAGATGTTGGTGGTAAAGCAAACGCTCAAACTGTTGCAAAAGGTTTTGAGATTATTTTAAAAAATTCCAATGTAAAAGCTATATTTGTAAATATTTTTGGTGGAATTGTCAGATGCGATAGAATCGCAAATGGAATTTTAGAAGCAACTAAAATGGTAGATGTGCGTGTTCCTGTCATTGTTCGTCTTGATGGTACTAATGCAAAAAAAGCATCTGAAATATTAAATAATGCAAATATATCTAATGTAATTTCTGCAACAGATTTAGCAGATGGTGCCGCTAAGGCAGTTTTAGCAGCAAAAGGAGAACAAATTTAATGAGTATTTTAGTTAATAAAGATACAAAAGTTATCGTTCAAGGTTTTACAGGCAAAGAAGGGACATTTCACTCTGAGCAGTGTTTAGCATATGGTACCAATATTGTTGGGGGTGTGACTCCAAATAAGGGTGGTCAACAACATCTAAATCGTCCAGTTTTTAATACTGTAAAAGAGGCTGTTAATGCTACTGGCGCTACCGTTAGCATGATTTTTGTTCCACCTGCTTTTGTTGCAGATGCTGTTATGGAAGCTGCTGATGGTGGAATAGAATTGGCAGTAATTATTACAGAAAGTGCGCCTGTTCTTGACATGCAAGCAGCCAAAGCTTACGCTGTTAAAAATAATATGAAGACAATAGGACCAAACTGTCCAGGAATCATAACAGCACAAGAGTGTAAAATTGGTATTATGCCAGGTGAGGTATTTAAAAAAGGTAATGTTGGATTAATTTCAAAAAGCGGAACATTAACTTATGAAGGTGCTAATCAAGTTTGTAAAGAGGGTCTTGGAATTAGTACTGCTGTTGGTATCGGAGGAGATCCAATTATTGGACTTTCGTATAAGCAACTTTTACCAATGTTTGAAGCAGATCCACAAACTAAAGCAATTGTAATGATAGGTGAGATAGGTGGAGATTTAGAAATTCAAGCAGCAAAATATATTAAAGAACATATTACAAAACCAGTCGTTGCTTTTATCGCTGGTCAAACTGCTCCTGAAGGAAAAAGAATGGGTCATGCAGGAGCAATTGTAAGCGGCGGTGCTGGAACCGCAAAAGATAAAATGGAAGCTCTTGAGGCTGCTGGAGTTAAAGTTGTTGCATCACCAGCTGAAATAGGTAAAGCGGTTGCTGAAGTTTTAGGCACTTAACCTAGTTTTAAGGTTAAAAGCTTATTATCAACAGTATTTTAAAAATATTTTTTATATCAAAAAAAAGGAAAATATATGGGAACATTTAAAACACCGAACCCAGGAAATCAACCTGTGTGGGTTAATACCAACAATTGTAAGGCATGTGACCTTTGCGTTTCTGTATGTCCATCGGGTGTACTTGGAATGCGATATGATTCTACGTCAACTCTGGGGGCCATGATTTCAGTTGATTATCCAGATGCTTGCATAGGCTGTAATGAATGTGAATTGTCATGTCCAGATTTTGCTATTTATGTAGCAGATAAAAAAGAGTATAAATTTGCAAAATTAACAGATATATCTAAAGCTCGTCAGATACAAGTTGTTGCAAATAACTATATGTCACTTGATGAAAAAGAAGGAGTTAAATAATGGCAAGAGAAGAAATTTCTAATGGAAATGAACTATGTGCACAAGCAGCAATAGAAGCTGGTGCTAGATTTTTTGCAGGTTATCCTATTACCCCATCTTCAGAGATTATGCATGTTTCATCTGATTTATTACCAAAGATTGGTGGAGCAGCAATACAGATGGAAGATGAAATAAGTGGTATATCAGCTGCACTTGGAGCTTCTATGAGCGGTGTCAAATCATTTACTGCAACTTCAGGTCCTGGAATATCACTAAAATCTGAACAAATTGGTCTTGGTTTTATTGCTGAAGTTCCACTAGTAATTGTAAATGTTATGCGTGGTGGTCCATCAACTGGTCTTCCAACACGTGTTTCTCAAGCTGATATTGGACAAGCTAAATATCCAACTCATGGTGATTTTGCTTCTATTACATTATGTGCTGGTTCTTTAACAGAATGTTATACTCAAACAGTTCGTGCTTTTAATTTGGCTGAAACATATATGACTCCTGTTTTTGTGCTTTTAGATGAAACTATTGGTCATATGCATGGTAAGGCTATATTACCAGATTTAAAAGAGATTGAAGATAGTATTGTAAATCGTGCAACTTTTGATGGCGATCCAAAGGATTATAAGCCTTATGATGCACCCATGAATAAAGCTGCAGTACTTAATCCAATGTTTAAAGGATATCGCTATCATATTACAGGTCTTCATCATGGGGCTGAAGGTTTTCCAACAGAGGATGCGGCTCAATGTGAATTTAATATCGAGAGATTAGTTGGTAAAATAAATGTTGTAGCAGCACAAGATGATGGTCTTGATGATTTACCAGATTATGAAGAATACATGTTAGATGATGCGGAAGTTTGTATTATAGCTTATGGTTCAATCGGTCTTGGTGCTTATGAAGCAGTTGGAAAACTTCGAGCAGAGGGTATTAAAGCTGGAATGTTTAGGCCTATCTTATTGTGGCCGAGCCCTGCTAAAAGAATAGCAGAAATTGGAGCAAAATTTAAAGATAAAATTTTTATGACAGAGTTAAATATGGGGCAATATTCACAAGAGATTGAAAGAATTATTAAGCGTAATGATTTTACAACGCTTTTAAAAGCAAATGGACGTCCAATTGCACCTGCTGAAATGGTAGAAAAAGTTAAGGAGATGATGTAATGGCTTTTAATTATGATAAATATTTACGTGTAAATAAAATGCCTACACTGTGGTGTTGGGGTTGTGGCGACGGAGTAATCTTAAAAACTACAATTCGTGCAATAGAGAAATGTGGTTGGGATATGGATAATGTATGTATCGTATCGGGAATTGGCTGTTCAGGTCGTTTTAGTTCATACATAGATTGTAATACAGTTCATACTACGCACGGTCGTACTATTGCTTATGCAACAGGAATCAAGTTAGCTAATCCACATGTAAATGTAATTGTAGTTGCTGGAGATGGTGATGGATTAGCAATTGGTGGAAACCATACAATTCATGGATGTCGTAGAAATATTGATTTAAACTTCATATTAATTAATAATTTTATTTATGGGCTTACAAATTCTCAAACTTCACCTACCACGCCAAGAGGTATGTGGACAGTTAGTCAAAAAAATGGAAATATAGACCCTACTTTTGATGCTTGTAATTTAGCAATAGGAGCAGGAGCATCTTTTGTGGCTCGCGAGACTATGATTGATCCTAAAAAACTCGAAAAGATTCTAGTAAAAGGCTTTCAACACAAAGGTTTTAGTTTCTTTGATATTATGTCAAATTGTCATATTAATTTAGGGCGTAAAAATAAAATGGTAAGCGCTATGGAGAATCTTGAGTGGATAGATGGTATTACTATTCCCCTTAGGAAATGGGAAGCATTACCAGAAGATAAAAAATTAAATACATTTCCAACTGGTGTATTACGAAGTGTAGAGCAAGAAGAGTATTGTGATATGTATGCACAAATTCAAGATGCTGCTCAAGGTAAACGTGGAAAAATCACTTCAGCTGATTTTACTAAAAAGATATAAGGAAGTTTAATATGAGAAGTACTTTGCGTTTTACAGGAGTTGGTGGACAAGGTGTTTTGCTTGCTGGTGAGATTATGGCAGCTTGTAAAATTAAAGAGGGTGGATATGGCTTAAAAACTGCCACTTACACATCTCAAGTTCGTGGTGGTGCTACAGTTGTTGATATTACACTTGATGATAATGAGATACGTTATCCTTATGCAAACGAGGGTGAAGTTGATTTTATGTTATCAGTCGCAGATGTAAGCTATCAGCAATTTAAGAATGGTGTAAAACCAGGTGGCATTATCGTTGTCGATCCAAACTTAGTTCATCCAACAGATGAAGATAAGCAAAAATGGAAAATTTATGAGATTCCAATTATTACCATTGCAAAAGAAGAGGTGGGTAATGTCATAACTCAATCTGTTGTGGCACTCGGCATTACAAATACTATGACAAAAGTTTTAAATGATCAGGCATTAATAGATACAATGTTATCAAAAGTACCAACTAAAGTCCATGAAGCAAATAAAAAGGCATACGAATTCGGTCAAAAATATGCACGTAAAGCTATTGAGTAATCACTCAATAGCTTGTAAAATTTTTAGAGTACTCTTATTCTATTTTAATACTCTCCCAAAAAAAATCAACATGCTTTTCAAATTGCGTAGAAAGATTTGTTGTTGATAAATTATCAATTCTTAAAAGCGTCACATGTAAGCGTAAATAAAACAGTGGAGCTAAAAATTCTTGAGCTACAATCATAGGATCCGCAGATCTTATAAATCCATTTTGCATAAAATTAAAAAATATAGATGATAATATTTTTATATTTTTAGTATGAAATTCTTGTAAGAATCCATCTCTTAATTGTTTATTTTGTAATAATTCAATCATCAAAATTCTAAATAAACTCTCTTTAGTTTTATCAAATGTAAGTAATTTAAATTCCATAGTAAATTTATTTAGATATGCTTTTGGATTACTTAGCTTAATCTTATTGTCATGTTCATCAAAGGGCGTATTAAAGATCTTGGATGCAATATGTAAAAAGATATCTTCTTTATTTTTAAAATGATTATATAAAGCACTTTCTCTAATACCAACTTTTTTAGCAATCTTTCTAACTGATGCGTTTTTATATCCCAGCTCCGCAAATAATACCATAGCAGATTCAAGTATCTTTTCTTTAGTTGATTTTTGCCTATTTTGCGACATTTCATCACTCCTTTATAGAACTATTATGAACAACTGTTCTTATTATCTTTTAATATATATTAACAGTTGTTCATATAGTTAGAATTATATATGAACAACTGTTAATATTAGCTTATATACTATATTAACAGTTGTTCACTATTAAAATATACTTTTTTTTGGTATCATTTTAATAGGTACAATGAGTTGATGCTTGATTTTATCAAGAGGAAAGTCTGGGCTACTGTAAGACAAGGTTCCATCTAACAGATGGCCACGATAACGTGAGGGAAAGTGCAACAGAAAATAAACTACTACTTTTAAAGGTAGTAAAGGTGAAAAGGTGGTGTAAGAGACCACCAGTCTTTATAGTAATATAAGGAGCTTGTAAACCCAACCTAGTAGCAAGAAACAGATGGTTAGCGTCTTACAATTGCTATTGTTTCGCTTTAGTTAATTTGTAAAAATTAATATAGATTAATATCAACTTTAAACAAAATCCAGCTTACAGTTGTACCTAAAAGTCTGCAGGATTCCTTGATTGATTATGAAATCCACTTTTTGTTCTATTTTTAGCTCCTTTTCATAGCTATTCATCTCAAATGAGCTAAAAATATGCCTAAAAGATTGAATTATTCACTTCAATCAGATGAATCTTACAGACTCTTAGCTTGAAAGTAAGGTAATTTTCATGGAAAAGTTTTATAAATGGGATAGCGATATCTTAATTTTAAATGTTTTGGGTACCGCTAACGCTAAGCAAGATCGTATTGGCAAGATCAAAGCAAATCAGCTTAAAATTAGCGTAAAAGTAGCACCAGACAATGGTAAGGCGACTAACTATATGATAAAATTTTTGGCTAAAACTTTCGGTGTTAGACGCTCAAGTATTGAGCTTGTGTACGGCAGAACTAATATCAATAAACAATTTAAAATAAAATCTCCAACTAAGCTTATAGAGTATATTAAAAGAGAAAAATAATTTTTCAAGAGAATTTACATTATGTTAACCAATCTTCATATTATTTAATATAATAACTTTTAATTGCTATTTTGAAGCATTTCCCGATAGAGCTCACCCAATGGCCATGATATCTTCTGCAATTTCAGCATTATCAACATTTTATTTTGAACACTTAAGTATTGATAGTG
>VAOZ01221307.1_pt1 | contig 25053 bp, 25 predicted proteins | sample 3394041 | NCBI WGS metagenome assembly VAOZ01 (sample SAMN08290431, study PRJNA428436) | hydrothermal vent metagenome | isolation source: Deep-sea hydrothermal vent chimney | place: Indian Ocean: Southwest Indian Ridge
AAAAACGCTATCAGTGGCCAGAAACATGTTTGACAACAACATCATAGAAGACCAACCATTAGAAGCTTAAATGGTGTACTTTTTTGTATTGCACCCCCAACGATCTGGATATTGGCACGCTGGCCGTGCTGGAGCAGGCACTGGCCAACTATGGCGGCACAGTCATCATCGTCTCGCATGATCGCGCTTTTATGGATCGTGTCGTATCGAAGGTGTTGGCCTTTGAGGGTGCTGGCCTGATCGTGCCAATTGAGGGCGGTTATTCGGATTATCAGGCATGGAAAATACACCAGATCGAGAAAAAAAGGCAAAAGAAACAAGGGAAACAAACAAAAAGTAACAAGCGAACAGAGAAAATAAAGGTCAAGCTGTCATACAAGGATCAGCGGGAACTGGATGCGCTGCCTGACCAGATGAAGATGCTGGAATTAGAAAAAGTCGAAATTGAAGCACGCTTCTGCGCTCCGGATTATTTCAGCAACGATGCTGACCGCTATCGGCGTGATCAGCAGAGATTATCTGATCTTGAGCAGGCGTTCGCCGACGCCTACGTGCGCTGGGAGGTGTTGGAGAGCACGCAGGAAGAATTAGCCTCCAGCCCGGACTTCCATTGAATCACCGTGATGATTGCGCCTGCCTGTGCGTGCCACACGCAGACAGGTCGGGCCTTTTTGTGTGCAAAGGAACGAGCAAGGGTGTGGCAGCATCCATGAATAGTCCGGACTAATGAACCCGGAGGCCATGCGCTGCATGTCAATTCCGGATCTTGGGTTTATTGCTCTCATCCCCCAGGACGGGGATCGGGTTGGTGGTGGCGTATGTCTTATCCGATTCGTTCATCCCACTGTTCTTGCGGAATAAAGAAATGGGTGATATGGCGTGGCGAATGGTGGAGTTGGGTTAGTACAATGCCATCGCCCGTTTTTCAAACACATGCGCCATGGTCATGCAGGCATGGCCAAAAATCGGGGACGCCACCATGCCCAGCATCACACTCTTAAACTCGAACGTAATGGAAAAATGAACACGACATGAGGTTTTACCGGTATCCTCAAATGACCATACGCTTTCAAGAAAACGAAACGGACCTTCCAGAAGACGAATCTGGATCCGTTCCCCGGGAATAAACCGATCAATGGTTCTGAAGGGCTGCCGGATCCCCTTGAAATCTGCTACCAGTTCCGCAGTCAGTACAGCCTCCCCCCGCGACAAAACACGCGCATCCGCCACCCACGGCAAAAACTCCGGATAGGCGGCTATGTCCATCACCACACCAAATACATGTTCAGCCGGACAGGCAAGTAAACGCACATCATCATAGCTGGGCATGTGTCTGTTCCCCTTGTGGAACAAAGCTACTACGCGGCGGGACAAAGCAACTCACTCCCAAGACTTGGCGTACATACCGCATGGATACCGATTCAGGCGCAGGGCTAATCTCCTTTGCTGGTAAGCTAAGCGACATTTACGACATAAACCAGAAGGAAGGGAAGCAGATTTCCGCGCACGGGTGTTGCAGGAAGATCCATTGGCTTCCTGTTTAACATATTTTCGCCATTGTCCCGATCCTTTGCTATCTTTCGAGCCTCTTGCAAAACTCTGGGTGGATGAGCGGCAATCCCACTTTGAGACCTTTTTCGGGATTGAATGAGCTGCATGGTAGTTCCATGGAGCGAAATTCAAGCTCGGAAATGGGCCGAAGCGGGGAAGCCGATCGCCGCTCATGAGTTTTGCAAGAGGCTCTTTCGTATCATAAAATAGCAGGGAGGATAAAGACTTGACCACGCCCGAAAATACTCAGGACAAACCCATGCGTATCCTGTCCGGCATGCGCCCCACCGGACGTCTGCATCTGGGGCATATGAAGGGTGTTCTGGAAAACTGGCTCACACTCCAGCAGAAGCATCAATGCTTCTTTTTTGCCGCCGACTGGCACGCTCTGACCACGGAGTACGCCAACCCGGGCATCGTCAAGGATACCATCTGGGACATGCTGGTGGACTGGCTGGCCGTTGGCATTGATCCCGGGAAATGCGTCATATTTATTCAATCCGAGGTGCCGCAACACGCTGAATTATACTTGCTGTTTTCATTTATTACGCCTCTGCCGTGGCTGGAGCGCGTGCCTACCTACAAGGATCAGATTGAACAATTGCGCGAGAAAGACTTGGGGACTTACGGATTTCTCGGATATCCGCTTCTGCAGGCAGCGGATATCCTGATGTATCGCGCCGATGCGGTTCCCGTGGGCGCGGATCAGTTACCGCATGTGGAATTAACGCGCGAAATCGCCCGCCGCTTCAACCATCTCTATCGCAAACAGGTACAGCCACTGTTTCCGGAACCGGAAGCCCTGCTGATGCCCACGGCCAAACTGCCGGGTCTGGACGGGCGCAAGATGAGCAAGTCCTACAACAATACCATTGAATTGTCCGAAACATGGAACGTCACGGACAAGAAGGTGAAAACCATGCCGACGGATCCTGCGCGCATACGCCGTGACGACCCGGGAACGCCGGAGAAATGCCCGGTATGGGATTTTCACCGCATTTATTCCACGGAAGACGAGCGCAAGTGGGTACATGAGGGTTGTACGAGCGCTGAAATCGGGTGTCTGGATTGTAAAAAGGTATTGCTCAACCACCTGGAAGAGGAACTACAACCCATTCATAATCGGCGTACCGATATTACGGCGCATATGGATGACGTGCGCGACATCGTGCGCGACGGTAACGAACGCGCCCGAAGCGAGGCCGAACACACCATGGACAAGGTTCGCCGCACATTGAAAATGGGATATCGCGTATGATGGCTGGCGTTCGGAAAACAGTAGCCGGGACGGACATATTGCCGTCTCTCTCCGTCCATCTTGATGCTTTTGAAGGTCCGCTGGATGTATTGCTGCATCTGATTCACGATCAGAAGATGGATATTTTTGATATCCCCATTGCCAGTCTGGCAGTGCAGTATCTTCAAATCATTGATATACAAAAACCGTTAAACCTTGAATTTGCTGGCGAGTACCTGGTCATGGCCAGCACACTCGCTCAAATCAAGAGCCGCATGCTGCTGCCACGTCAGGATCTTAACGAGGATGGAGAGGCCATCGATCCGCGCGCCGAACTGGTAGCGCAACTGCTTGCCTACGAACAATACCGCGCAGCTGCGGAGGAGATGGATGAGTATCCCCGTTTGAAGCGTGATGTTTTTACCCGGTCTGTATTTCCCGAAGCCCGTGACGTGGAACGGCCTCTGCCGGCAGCCGATCTGGACGGATTGCTGCTGGCGTTCCGTCATGTGCTGCGGCGCGTGGGCGGTGAAGTGCGTCACCATGTGTTTATGGATACAATGAACGTGCGCGAACAAATGGCCTTTATACTCGATCGCCTGAAGAAAGGCGGCGTGATGCTGGAAGAATTATTGGTTCAGCCGGGCCGGGAATTGATTGTCACAACCTTCCTCGCCATCCTCGAATTGTGGCGTGATCAAGCCATTACCGTCGTGCAGGACACCTGTTTTGGATCCATCAGTATCCTGCCGAAGAAGTCCGTATGAGTCTCTCCTCACGCATTGAGGCTGTTATCTTTGCCAGTGACGAACCTGTCTCTATACAGAAGCTCCGTAATTTGCTCGAAGGTGTGGCGTCTGCTGATATCCGGCGGACATTGACTGATCTTCAGGCGGATTATGAAGATCGCGGCATCCGTTTGCAGGAGGTGGCCGAAGGCTGGCAGTTTCGCAGTGCATCTGAATACGCGAGCATTGTGCGACAATTATGGAAAACACGACCACCGCGGCTATCACGTTCCATGCTGGAAACGCTGGCTATCATTGCCTATCGCCAGCCAACTACCCGTGCGGAAATTGAATCGTTACGCGGGGTGAAGGTTTCCAGTACCATAGTCGCCGCCCTGCAGGAACGGGGGTGGATCAAGGTACTTGGGCGCAAGGAGGTTCCGGGCCGTCCGTATCTGTATGGCACAGGTAAATCATTTCTGGTCGATTTCGGTTTGAATACGCTGGGTGACCTGCCAAATATTACTGATCTAATGGACAACGATGAAATTAAAACAACCACTGAAAACGAAGACACTGAAAGTCTCGCGATCTGATCTGTATCCTGCGCTACTGCGGATCAGGCTCGGTGAACGGTTGAACCGCTATCTTGCCCGCACCGGCCTGTGTTCACGGCGTGAGGCTGACCGCCGAATTGCCACCGGGCGTATCAGCATCAACGGCAAAACGGTGCAGGATATGGGCCACCGGGTGCAACACGGCGATGTTGTGTTGGCGGATCAAAAACGGGTTGAACCCGTCAGTCAATACACCTATATCATGTATCACAAACCACGCGGCCTGTTGTGTTCACGACGAGACGACCGGGGCAGACCATTGATCTATGACGAACTGGACGTCGCCGCTAATGTGCAGTCCGTTGGTCGCCTGGATATGGATAGCGAGGGCTTATTGCTACTGACGGATGACGGCGATCTGACACGCGCCCTGACCCATCCGGGTACGCAAGTTCCGCGCTGTTATCGTGCCCGCATTACCGGGCAACTGGGTATGGAAGAACTGGAAATACTTCGATCCGGCGGTCTTGATATTGGCCGGGATGAGAAAAGCGATGCATGGGATGTCATTGTGGATTCTGAAACGAAAGGGAACAGCTGGGTTACCATTACCATTCATCGGGGCCGCTGGCGCGAAGTCCGGCGCACACTGAAGGCATGCGGCCATACGGTGCGCAGGCTGATTCGGGTGAGCTTTGCCTCGTTGCAACTGGGGAACCTGCCCGGAGGTGCCACACGGCCGCTCAAGGCCAGAGAAATACGTCAATTAGCTCAATGATTCCCTGAGCTTTCTCATGGCGCGGGACTCAAGCTGCCGTATCCGTTCAATAGACACCCCGAATTCCCCGGAAAGTTCCCTGAGTGTCGCAGGTTCATCCGTCAAATGCCGGCGCTCCACGATAGTTCTGTCACGTTCCGACAGATGATTCAGGGCGGAGTATAATGTGGATTTTTGATGGCTCTCCCAGTTGGATTCCATGACAATCTCTTCCGGTGTGGCGTCGGGTGATGGTAGCGCATGTACCAGCGCCGAAGCTTCCCCGATCTCCATATCCAGAGACAGATCACGTTGAATAAATGCGGTAGCCGCTTCCTGGTATTCATGGGCTGAAAGACCGAATTCGGCGCCCACCTCTTCGGCTTTGTGGCCTTCCATGGCGGCAATGGCATTTTTAGCTTTCTGAAGGCCGGCAAAAATTCTGCGTTGAAGCTTGGTCGTACCCAACTTGACGATACTCCACGAATTTAGAATGAAATCATGAATCGCAGCGCGCACCCACCATGATGCATAGGTCATCAGACGGAAGCCACGATCCGGATCAAAACGTCTGACGGCCTGCATCAGCCCAATGGCGCCTTCCTGAATCAAGTCCATTTCCGGTAGCCCAAAGTGGTGATATTCACGCGCAATCGCCGCTACGGCATAAAGATTGGCGCAAACCAGTTCCTTCGCCGCGTCGCGATCCTGCTCATCCCTCCAGCGGCGCGCCAGACGATATTCCTCGTCCCGTGAAAGGCGGGGAAAACGGCGCATCTCCCTTCGGAAAAGCGGCAGACTGGATATTTCCAATGCGGATACCATAAAACACTTGCCTCCTGACTATATACGTTCTGAGATCATACTACTCTGATTGACTGTTAGCAATCTATCTGGCCCTGCCCTTGACACATGGAGGTGTCCTCAGGGTAGCACGCTAACCTTTATCATCACCGTTCCCCTGGTGATCCGATCCACCACCTTTTGCCCTTTGGTGACTTGCCCGAATACCGTGTCATGCCCGTCCAGACGCGGATGTGCACCGTAACAGATATAGAATCGGCTGCCAGCAGAATCAAGCTCGGATGATCGGGTCATGGCTACCGATCCGGTCACATGCTTATGGGCGTTGAACTCAGCCTTAATATGATAACCCGGGCCACCTGTACCATTACCTGCCGGATCGCCACCCTGAGCGGCAAAACCGGCAATCACGCGATAAAAAGTCAACCCGTCATAGAACCCCTTGCCTGCCAGAGCCTTGAAGTTGGCAACGGTGTTCGGGGCTTCCCCCGGAAACAGTTCAAAGGTAAATGAACCGAGTTTCGTCTCCACCCTGATATGATTTCCCTTCGGAATGCCTGTATCACCTGCCCGCGGCGCTTTCTTGAACAGTCTCATTCTCCACTTCATTTTCGCTTCAATCTCTTTTCCCCGCGACAGTGATCTGCCACTGAATACGGCCTCAAGAAGCGCCGGATTATGCGATGGCACGGGGTGCGTAAACAAGTATGCAACACTGATGGTGAACGGAACCAATAACAAAGTGATAATGACGAATCTCATGTTAACCCGGACTATTCATGAATAGCCAGGGTTAACAACCTCTGTTGCGCCGAAGGAATCCCTCTCTTTGGATGCAACACCATGCGATACATCCCCGGTTGCATCATGCCAGTTCCAAGCAATATATGCTCAAAAAGAACGGCAACCTCACCTTGCGTTCCGTTATCCATCTGAATCCGTTGCCCCTGCGCAAAGCGCTGCGCCTCCGCCCTCTGTAATAGTATTTTTGGCAAATGCCGCAGCCACTGTTGCAAAGAAAGAACGCACGCCTCACGCTGTTTGGCCACTTCATAAAGGGGCAGCATCATAGCTTCAGGCCAATCGCCTGTAGATAAACGCCGCAGTGCTGTAACACAACCTCCCATACCCATTCGGATGCCAATATCCCGTGTCAAGGATCGAACATAGGTTCCTTTCGAACAACATACACGCAACACAACTTCTGGAAAAGAAAAATGAATCAGCTGGAGTGCGCGGATTTGGACCGGACGCGCCGCGAGTACTACCCGTCTTCCCTTGCGCGCAATCTTGTAGGCACGCTGACCATTGACATGAATTGCCGAATATGCGGGCGGCGTCTGCGCCAGCGTTCCGGTAAAATGCGGGAGGATGCCTTCCACGTCTTTTTGTTTGGCCTGCATATTAAAACGTGCGGTAGTCTCACCTTCCGCATCCAGCGTATCCGTCTGATAACTTAAATCCATCGTCACTTCATAGGTCTTGTCCGCATCCAGCCCCATAGCGGAGAAACGCGTGGCTTCCCCGAGTAAAACCGGCAACATTCCTGTCGCCAGCGGATCAAGCGTACCCGCATGCCCGGCCTTGATGCGTTGCTCCTCTGCATGCGTAAACAGGCGGGCTATTTCATTGACTGCTTTATGCGATGTCCAACCCCGCGGTTTATCCAGGAAAACAATGCCGGAGGTCAGGAATGACTCTCCAGGACTGTACTGACCGCATGCCGAACATGGTGTCGCACTTCCTCAAAGGTTCCGTGCATAGTGCAGCCCGCGGCATGATGATGGCCGCCACCACCCAGGGATACGGCCAGCGCTCCCACATCAATATCGTATTTACCCCGGAACGTAACCTTCCAGCCCACATGCCTGTCCGCACACATCTCCGGTCGGATAAACACGGCAATTTCAACGCCCTGGAGTGATCGCGCATATTCAATGATACCTTCGGTATCCTGTACATCACCGCCTGTATTTTCATACATCGCGGCATTAACATGCAACCATGCGGATCGTCCGCCATTGCGCAAATCAACCATCCCCAGGCAGGTCAACAAAAGACTGAGTTGTTCCCTGCTCTGGCTTTCATAAACTTCACGGGCAATCGGCCAGGGTTCGGCTCCAGCGCGAATCAGTTTGGCGGCCAGATCAAACGTATCCGCTGTCGTGGCGGCATTGCGGAAACTTGAAGTATCCGTCAGGACTGTGACATAGATTGCGGTGGCGCTGACTGTGGACAAGCGTAGCCCGAGACGTTCGATCATTTCAAGAATGATGGCGCCAGTCGAGCATGCATTTATTTCCAGTAGATTAATGTCGCCAAACCTGCCATTGCTGGTATGATGATCAATATTTAGCAGTGTTCGCCCTTCAAAAAAAAGATCGGGAAAACCCAGCCGCGCTCTGGAACCCGCATCAAGACTGATAATAAGGTCAACACCCTTTTGCGTGAAGTCTTCTCCCTCACCCACGGCATCCGTGCCGGAAAGAAAATGATAGATGCGGGGAACACTGTCGCGGTTATGCATATAAACATTCTTGCCCGTGTACCTGAGTGCGTGATACAAGGCAATCTGGGAACCAATACCATCGCCGTCGGGATTGCAATGGGTCGTCAGCATGATGCCGTTCGCCCCGCGAATTGCTTCACAGGCCTTGTCCCAATCCGTCATGAATAGTCCGGGCCGATCGAATGTAGTAACCGGATCATGTCAGCACCGTCTTCTATCGATTGATCCCAGCAGAATAGAAGGTTTGGCAAATGCCGTTTTGGCATAGTCCGGCGCAACTTGTGGGCAAAATGTACGGAAAGGTGATTTAACCGGTCAATACAGACATCTGTATCACCCTCATCGGGTTTATGAACCCAGATACGCACAGCATGGTCTCCGTGCCAAGGTTCGACGCGCGTGATACACACACCAAAAAGACGCGGATCGGCAATATCCCGTTGCATAAGCGTGGAAAGCAAGCGTTTGATATCAGCATGCAGGCGCGCCCGAGCAGGTGTTCTGTTCGATCTAAACATGGTTATAGCGTTGCCGCGACTTCCTCAATCACATAAAACTCAAAACTATCTCCAGGCTTGATATCATTGAACTTTTCAATGCCAATACCACACTCATACCCACTTTTGACTTCCTTCACATCATCCTTGAACCGTCTGAGCGAAGTCAGCCTCCCATCATAAATCAATACACTTTCACGCAATACCCGAACGCAGGCATCCCGGATGACAGAACCGTCGTTAACATAGCAACCAGCGACAACACCGGCCTTCGGCACCTGAAATACATCTCGCACCTCGGCACTGCCGATAACCTTTTCCTTTTCTTCCGGTGCCAGCATACCCGCCATGGCAGCTTTCATGTCGTCAATAGCATCATAAATAACCTTATAAAAACGTACATCCACACCTTCGGCCTCGGCCAGATTCCTGGCCTTGACTTCAGGGCGGACATTGAAGCCAATGACAATGGCACTTGATGCGGAAGCCAGCATCACATCCGACTCAGTGATACCGCCAATGGCCCTGTGCACGACATTAACCTGTACCTCCTCGGTTCCAGCCTTGGCCAGAGATTCCGCCATCGCTTCAACGGATCCGGTCACATCGCCCTTGATCACGATATTCACTGATTTTATCATTTCTCCCTGGGCCGCCGCAAACAGATCCTCCATACTTACACGCTTTTGTTGCCCGGTGCCGATTTGTCGCTGCTGATCTTTACGATAACGGATGATTTCCCGAGCCTGCCTTTCGCTCTCCACCACCACGATTTCCTGCCCTGCTTCAGGCACTGACTCCAACCCCAATAATTCAAATGGAATGGATGGGCCCGCAGTACGATGTTGTACTTCATTTTCATCCACAATAGCCCGGATGTGTCCCGTGACGGAGCCAACCACAACGATATCACCCTTTTTGAAGGTTCCGTTCTGCACCAGCACCGTTGCCGCCGGACCACAACCTTTATCCAGCCGGGATTCAATCACCACGCCACGGCCACGGCGATCCGGATTGGCATTGAGGTCAAGCACTTCGGTTTGCAACGCCAGCATTTCGAGCAATTCATCCAGCCCCTCGCCCGTTTTGGCCGAAACATTGACAAAGATCGTATCGCCACCCCAATCCTCGGGCGTAACCTTATGCTCAGCCATTTGACGTTTGACCATTTCCGGGTCCGCCCCCTCCTTATCCATCTTATTCACGGCTACGATGATGGGAACCTTCGCGGCGCGTGCATGATTAATCGCCTCCACTGTTTGCGGCTTGACGCCATCATCAGCCGCTACGACCAGGACGGCTACATCGGTCAGCTTGGCCCCACGGGCGCGCAACCCGGTGAATGCCTCATGTCCCGGTGTGTCGATAAAGACAACGCGCTCCCCGCTGGCCACCTTCACCATATAGGCACCAATATGCTGGGTAATGCCACCCGCCTCACCCTCGGCCACACGGGCCTTGCGCAGCGCGTCAAGGATCGATGTCTTGCCATGATCAACATGCCCCATGACGACCACCACCGGCGGTCTTGGGCGCAGCAGGGAATCATCGTCTTCTTCAGCATCGATCAGCACATCTTCAACGGCGGCTTCATTGATTCGCTTTGGTTTATGCCCAAATTCTTCGATAATCAACAAGGCTGTATCCACATCAATACTTTCGTTTGCTGTCGTGGCAACACCCATTTCAAAGAGTTTTGTGACCACATCAGCACCCTTGATGGCCATACGGCCCGCAAGCTCAGATACGATAATGGTTTCAGACACCTCAACTTCACGCACTACAAAATCCACATCATTCTTGGTAATCGTAGCTTTCCGACGACTGCCACGCGCCAGCCTTGCCATGCGCTCTTCCTCTTCCTCCGTCAGCACGACATGACGTTTCTCCGCATAGGCACGGCGTGCGGCCTTTTCCGCCGGCGACAAACGGCGCCGTTTAAAGGTGCCTTGCGGACCTTGCCTCCGGCGCTGGCCGCCCGCAGTTCCCGGCAGCTCCGGCGCGACAGCCACGGAAGGCGCCCGACTGACCGTCGCCGTCACTGATCTTGTAGTCTGAGGCGGACGTTTACCGCGCCCGGAGCCGGAACGGTCACTTTTGATACTTGCTTCAATTTGCTTCAGGGAAGATCGGGGTGCCTTGCTTGCCGCAATCTGTGCGGGTGTCTGTCCACGGCGAATGGTTGTGCGCGGCCCACCCGTGCGGGAAGCACCGCCTGTCGGGCGTCTTCCCGGGGTTTGCGACCTGTCATGATGCCTGTTTGTAGCTTGGGTTCGGCCTGTATCTGATCTTCCGGACAATGTATTTTCCCGTTTGATATTAACGGGTTTCGAGGCAATTTGTGTCGGTGACGCCGCGAGCCCGGACGTCGCGTCGGAAGGCTGTAAGGCAGGAACCGTCAGCGTATGCCGGGCTTTGCGCCTGACCTCAACATGGACGGTATGTCCTCGCCCTCTCGCCTTCTGGCCAGTTCTTCCCTGACCTGCAACAATAGGCTTGTTCAGCGTTAGTGTGCGGCTTCCCGGTTTGTTGGATGAAGTCTTCTGGCCATTCTGACGGAGCGAACCCGTTATCTTCACGTGATCTTCCGCCGTCAGCATGCTGGTGGGGCCACCCACTACTACGCCACAATTGCGTGCAACGGACTGCAATCGGGAGACTTCGATATTGAGTTCCCTGGCCAGATCAAGGATGCGTATTTTCGCCATCTGTTATTCACTCCATGTTCAATAGTGATGATTTCATCATCATCAACTGCTCATACCATATACAGTATCGCCACCATTTTTCATTTGCGGGCGTATCATCCATCGCCAATACCGACACCTTATTCCTTTCCAGAAATTCACCCAACAAGACCGACTTTTCAAAAGAAATACATGTTGTTTTCAGTCCCGCATCCTTCCGTCTGGCGCAAGCCACGCGTATCTGCCGTTTCAGCGCATCCCCGGCATCCAGCGCCAGCACAATCAATACCGGCGCATGACGCCACATGCGATGCATCACGGCCCCACGTCCGATGTTCACGCCGCGCTTTCCGCAACGCACATATTGCCGACACAAGTGCAAAAGCGCCACTGCCAAACGCCGGTACAGATCATCCACACGGGGCGTACCGGATTTTTCGCCTTTCCATGCCGCGCACACATGCCTGTCATGCAAATGATTCAGACATTCGCCCCAGCACACGTATGCGCCCCGGCCAGGTATCTTTTGCAATATATCAGGCCATACCGAGCCTTCCTCATCGCATACCAGGCGCAACAGATCGCTTTTATTACGTGATTGCCGACAGCGAATACAACGACGTTGCGCCTCAAATGCTTCAGTCAAACCAGCCGCATGCCTCCCTGGCTGCGAGGATTAACGCCTCCAGTTGTTCACGGGAAACACCTTCCACCCCATCCAGATCATCAAGTGCCGCATCCGCCAGTGTTTTCGCATTACCAATGCCGTGGATGGCGAGTTGATCCGCTAACGCCTCGTTCATCTCCGGTAATTGTAGCAGACTGTCCTCAATCTCTGCGCGATCTTTTTTACCCAGTTCCTGTTGCAAAAGGACATTTCGTGCACGATTTTGTAATTCATGCGCGGTTTCCTCATCCAGCGCATCAATGGCCGTCAATTCTTCGACCGCGCCGTAGGCCAGGTTCTCCAGAGAAACAAAGCCCTCATTACAAAGCAATGTGGCGAAGCTCTCATCAATATCAAGGGATGCCTGGAACATCGAACTGGCCACATCGATTTCCGCGGCACGTTTATTACGTTCCTCGCCGGCAGTCATGATCTCGATATTCCAACCACTTAACTCGGAAGCCAGACGGACATTCTGCCCCCTGCGTCCGATCGCAATAGCTAACTGATCTTCAGCTACGGCAACCTCGATGGTATTGTTTTCCTCATCCACCATCACGCGATCAATCTCGGCCGGGGCTAATGCATTCACGACAAAGGTCACTGTGTCCGGTGTCCATTCGATAATGTCAATCTTCTCACCATGCAATTCATTCACCACCGCCTGCACGCGTGCGCCTCGCATACCCACGCAGGCACCAACGGGGTCAACGGCGGCATCATTCGAAATGACGGCAATCTTGGTGCGTGAACCAGGATCGCGGGCAATCGCCTGAATCGCGACCAGTCCATCGGCAATCTCCGGGACTTCCTGCTCGAACAAGCGCTGCACCATGCCCGCATCCGAACGTGATACAAAGACCAGGGGACCTTTGGGCTGGTTGCGAACCTCCCGAAGATAGGCACGCACCCGATCTCCCTGGCGGTAGGATTCGCGCGGTAACAGATCCTCGCGGTACATCACGGCCTCTCCCCTGCCCAGATCAACATAGACATTGCCCCGTTCAACACGTTTGATGATACCGGTAATCAATTCCCCTACGCGAGGTTCATACTCGGCAACAACACGATCCCGTTCGGCCTCCCGGATTTTCTGATTGATCACCTGCTTGGCTGTCTGGGCGGCAATGCGGCCCAGCTCAATGGGGGGAAGGAGTTCCCTGAACTCCGTACCGATTTCCGCATTGGCATCCAGGCCGGAGGCTTCTTCAAGCGTCAGCTCATTAAGTTCATCTTCCACTTCTTCAACAACCGTGCGTACATGGTACAGTTCCATCGTCCCGGTTTCGCGATCAATCCTGGTTTCCACGTTCTTATCGCCATACGTGCGCCGGGCGGCTGTTTTGATGGCCTGCTCCATGGCATCAATCACCAGTTCCTCTTCAACGCCTTTTTCGCGCGCCACGGCCTGTGCAACCTGTAACATCTGAATATTCATCAATATTTCCTCACCTGCTTCGCCTTTTCTTCCCTTTTCTTCTTACGGGTGCGCCCCCATTCGACTGCACGTATGATTTTCACCACTTCACGCAAGACGATCTCATGCGCATTGCCTTGTGCATCCCGAATCCGGACACCACCGCTACAAGGCCCAAGATTCTCACCCGTAAGATCCGAACGGCCTTCAAAACACACCTGCAACATCTCGCCCGCATGCCGCCTGAAATCGGCTTCCTTCCGAAGTGGCCAGTCCAGCCCCGGTGAACTCACCTCCAGACGATAATGGCCCTGAATCAAATCCTCCGCATCCAGTTGAAGGGATAATGCCCGGCTGATCCTCTCCAGACCGTCAAAAGGCACGCCGCCAGCCTGATCGATGATCACCCGAAGCAACTGCTGATGGCCGCCACCGCCCAGACTTACCTTTAGCACGTCCACATTCATTTTCCCGGCAATGAGCGTCAGCATGTCCCGGATACGATCTTCAATCAATGGGCTCTCCAGAGAGCCTCTTGTGAAACTCATGAGCGGCGATCAGCTGCCGCTCATCCACCCAGAGTTTTTCAAGAGGCTCCAGAAACAAAAAAAGCGAGCCGTAGCTCACTTTCAATACTGCCAATAATAGGGTTTAAATAACCAGAGAGCAAGCACCGTATTCCTGTTCCACTTAGCCTGAACTATTCATGAACCGTCCGGATTGGCGCACTCTTCCCGCAGTTCGAGCAAGGCCACGGCCATGGCTGCCATGCCCTCTTGCCGTCCGGTAAAACCGAGATGTTCCGTAGTGCTCGCCTTAATACTGAGGCGGGCAACATCCACACCCATAATGACGGCCATATTTCTCCTCATATCTGGTATATGGGATGCAAGTTTTGGCTCTTGTGCCAGAATCGTGGTATCAACATTCACGACTTTAAGACCGCTCTTATCCACAAGGCGCATGACCTGGATCAGCAGTTTCAGACTAACCGCATTCTTGTAATGTTCATCGGTATCAGGGAAAAGATTACCGATATCGCCCAGCCCGGCGGCACCCAACAACGCATCACACACGGCATGGGTCAGCACATCCGCATCAGAATGCCCCGCCAATCCAAGTGCATACGGAACATGCACGCCACCCAGAATCAGCTTGCGGCCTTCCGAAAACGCATGGACATCAAATCCCTGACCTATGCGTAGGTTCATTCCCTCACCTCCATATAACGTTGTAACCACATCATATCCTCCGGTGTTGTAATTTTCCGGTTATTTACATTGCCCGGACTGATGAAGACGGGAAACCCGGCAGCTTCCAGCATGGAAGCGTCATCCGTATGGCGGTGCATACGTTCCTTTTCCGATGCAATGGCCATCGCAAACCATTCCCGACGTGCGACCTGCGGCGTTTGCACCGCACGCAAGACACGACGATCCAGTGTTTGAAGCACCCGCCCTTCATCATCTACACACTTAACCGTGTCATGTACCGGTATCCCAGGCGCGGCTGCACCATGCTGGTATGCCGCATCCAGCACGCGGGTCAACAACAAAGGAGAAGGAACAGGACGCGCCGCATCCTGTACCGCCACCCATTCCGCATCGCTGGGAAGTGTGGCCATGCCGTTGGCCATGGAAATGGCACGTTCCGGCCCTCCCGTTACGGGGGGCAGTATATCAAACGGAAAGGATTGCCCTTCCATGCACAAGGAGAAATATTCATCGTTTTCGGCTAGCACCGGTTGCACAGCACGGATTCGGGATTCCTTTGCCAGGCTATTCAGCGCAATCACCACCATGGGCATATGATTTACGCACTGATACTGCTTGGGAGGCCCGCCTCCGACACGCTGCCCACTGCCAGCCGCTAACAATAGTACCGTAACCTGCATAACGCCGATTGTGTCGCATCTCAGCGCCGGGTCAAATACCAACCTGCATTATTCACAAATACCGCCTCGGCTAAGCCGTTCTAACCTTACTCATCGGCGGGGATTATATTTTTCCAGTTACGCGCAGACAATCAAACACCATTTGAGTACAAAATGCCATCTGACGCATGTTCTTGGCACCTCTTGCAACACTTCGGGTGGATGATCGACAATCCTATTGTGAGTCCATTTTCGGGATGAATGAACCACATGGTAGTTCCATGGAATAAAGATTCCAGCTCGAAAATGGGCCAAAGCGGGGAAGCAGATCGTCGCTCACGAGTGTTGCAAGAGGCTCTTATGCATGACCGATCTGATCGGAAAGCTGCGCTTTGGTTATGCCCACGGCCCGCGCTCCGAGTGTCCAGCGATTTTCAATTGGCGTATGGAAGATGATATGGCTGCTGGACGGGACAATCAGCCAGTCATTACGGCTGATTTCCTCGTCCAGTTGCCCCGCATCCCAACCCGCGTAGCCCAGCAAAAGCATGAAGTGTTCGGGGCCGCCGCCCTTGGCCAGTTCTTCCAGTACATCGCGCGAAGTCGTAAGATGGATTTCCGGGGTCACGCACAGGGTCGAATCATAAATATGCCAGCCATCATGCAAAACAAAACCACGGAACGGTTCTACCGGGCCGCCTTCAAAGGTGGGCGCATCCATCGCATCCTTCCCCAGCTTCATATCGTCCAGTACGGCACTCACCGTAATATGCTGGGGCCGGTTAATCAGGAGTCCCATGCTGCCATCCTCATCGTGATGGCAGAGCAACACGACGCTATCCGCAAAATGTGGATCCGTAAGTGTCGGTGTGGCGAGCAATATCCGTCCGGTCAAGTCACTTGCTTGCATGGCCTGTCTCCGCGCGGATCATATCCTTAGCTAAATGCAATGCGGCCATAAGGCTACTATAGGATACTTTTCCACTTCCCGCACGATCCAGCGCCGTGCCGTGATCCACGCTGGTGCGAATAAAAGGCAGGCCGAGGGTGACATTGACCGCATGACCGAAACTCAATACCTTGAGGGGAATCAATCCCTGATCGTGATAACAGCAAACGATGGCATCAAGTGCCTTGCGATGATCCGTTGCAAACAGGGTGTCGGCGGGTAAAGGGCCCATGACATCAATCCCTTCGCGACGCGCCTGTTCGATGGCAGGTTGCAAAATATCCATCTCCTCCCGGCCAAAGTGACCGGATTCGCCTGCATGTGGATTAAGACCGCAAAGCGCCAGTTTCGGGTGGGCGACTCTAAAAAAGTGCAGCAGGTTGCGGTGCGTGATACGCAGGGTTTCCAGCGTATCTTTCACGCTCAATACCGCCGGGACATCCGCAAGCGCCATATGCGTAGTCAGAAGCACCACGCGTAATTCACGACTGGCCAGCATCATGACCACCTTTGGCACATGGGCGAGGTATGCAAGAAATTCGGTATGCCCCGGAAAATCAAAACCTGCATCGCGAAGCACGGATTTTTCAATGGGGCCGGTGACCATGGCGCGGGCTTTTCCCCCCATGCATGCCCTGGCCGCGGCTTCGATACAGGACATCACGGCGGAAGCGGTTCCTGTTTCCGGTATGCCGGGTGTGATGGCCGGGGCTTTGTTTATGCAGGCATTCAAGCCGGTACCCATACCGGGATTCCAGCAGGCTAACCCGTGTGCGGAGACCTCGGGTGCGGGAACCTCGCGAATGACAACCTGGATTCCCAGCATGTCGGCACGATCCTTCAACCATCCGGCGGGGGCGCACACGCATGTTTCGGCAAAAGCCTTCGGATCGGCGTGGAAGGCAAGCAGAACGCAGTCCGATCCGATACCTGCAGGTTCACCCAGTGTCATCAGAATCGGAGTCACGGGTTAAGGGCAGCTTCTCCGTTCAATGATGGCTTTGGCCCGGAGCCTGGCCAGCCAGCGCGGCATCTGATCCCGCATTTCGGCATTCAGGAGGATATTCCGGATCTCGCTTCGATGCGCTTCCAATGAATCGGGGTCGATATGTCTACGTGCGATCACACGGATAATGTGCAGGCCAAAGGGAGACTGCACTACACCGCTGGTTTCCCCTGCCTTCATGGAAAAAACTGCCTTGTCAAAAGCAGGAACCATGACGCCACGCTTAAACCAGCCCAGATCACCTCCCTTGGACGCGCTGGGGCCTTGTGAAATCTCTCTTGCCCGGGTAGCGAATTCCTTGTCGGTTGCATCCTTCATTTCTTCCGCGATTTGTTCTGCCTCGGTTCGGACCTTGGCTTTTTCCTCATCCGTCATCGTATTGGATAACCTCAGCAGAATATGTCGTGCATGAACCTGATCATAGGCTTTAGCGCGTTGCCTGGGCTGATGCCAGCGCACCCTGGTGACGGTGAACAGATGAAACCCCGACGGCGAGCGTATAGGTTGGCTCAGACCGCCTACGGGCAAGTCAAAAACGGGTATAAATCTGGGGGGCATGGAACCGGGAAGGAACCACCCCATCCGTCCATCTCGCGAGGCATCCGGCGCATCCGACTGTAGTCTCGCAAGCCGTGCAAAAGCATCCCCTGCCCGTATCCGGTCGCGAAGTATCTCGATTCTTTTGCGCGCCTTTGCAGCCTGCTCCGGCGATGGGTCGGGAGGTAAAGCGATAAGAATTTCGGCCAGCTGGATTTCCCGCATGGGCTTCGGATGTTCCATATATTTACGATAGTACTCACGTATGGATTCCTCGCTGACCTGAAGCCTGGAACGCACTTCGGCACCCGTTAGCTTGCTGATCATCAGGCGATCCTTCAGCATGTTTTTGTAGTGATTTACATTGATGCCGCGCACTTTGAGAATATTGAGCAACTGACCGGCCGGAATGTTGTTGCTATCCTCAACGTTGGCGATGGCCTTCTTGATCTCATCCTCCGAAACACCAATGCCCTGCTTTTTCGCCTCCTGTAATTGCAATGTCCTGGTAATTTGTTCGTCCAGCGTGCGTTCCCGCAAGTTTTTGTGTGAGGGAAGGTGTTTCATGCCGGACCGTTTGAGTTGTTGCATCAGATCACCCATCGATCGATTAATCTGATAACAGGTAATGGCCTGGTTGTTCACGATGGCGGCAATGCTGTCCAACACCCCGGCATCAGCAGTCCCGGACCACAAAAACAGTAATCCGTTCAGGGCAATGGTACCAACAATCGCATAAATCAAGCCATAGGAGCCTCTTGCAAAACTCCGGGTGGATGCGCGGCAATCCCAGCTCGAAAATGGGCCAAAGCGGGGAAGCGGATCGCCGCTCACAAGTGTTGCAAGAGGCTCACAGGCAAGGACTTGATCTACGTGCTTGTCGGTATATCGCAGGATACCTTTCATGGGCAGGATCAAGTCTCTGGAAAAAAACAGCTGCAGATCCGGGCTACTATTTCGTGCATTGCCCGATGCTACCGATCCCGTTAATACCGAGCAAGAAATTCACGCCAAAATTGGATGTGGCGGATGTGCGGGATGTACCGCTGGGGCGATTGATGCGATAGGCTGCCACCGTGAGATACCAGCATGGGTGCTTATATTCGATGCCCAGACTGGCGTGCTGTGTAATTTTGAGCAAGGTATCGTAATTCCATGTCGCGAAGGTGCGCCAGCGCGATCCCATGTTTAACTTGCCCGAAACATTAATCGTCTGGCTTTCGAACGCGAAGCGCGCATCGGTGACGCGATAGCCGACATACAATTGATATCCCGAGGCTGGGTTCCAGTCCAATGCCGTAGTGGCGGTGTCCCAGAAACGTCCGGCGGGATCATACTGGCCCGTGGCGGAAAGATTTAGCGACGGGATCGGTGTAATATTGAACGCACCCACCAGATTGGAAAATGGGCGAGGTGGTTTGGCTTGCAGTGCCCGATCGCTGAGTCGCCTGCGAATATTATACGTTGCCCCTACCCGCATATTGAGCACCTCCCTGGCTGTGCCGTTCTTGTCTGATTTGGTCTGTAAGCGGTTAACTAGCAACAGACTGACGCGATTTACGCTTTCCACCCGATCCATACCCGAGGAACGGTTTCCGGACAGGAGATTATTCAGGGTGAGCCGGCCAAAGGCGGAATCGAAGTTAGGTAATCCGGTCTGATCACCAACATCGACCAGATCATAGCGCAGGATGGGCTCGATACTGTGGCGGAGGGTTCTGTCTTTGCTGATGCGTTCGAATATAGCGCGTGTTTCGATGGAAAACTCACCGCTGGTACGAGTCGGTCGACGCAAGGTAGCGCTGTTATTGAGCCAGTAACGGGCATGACGCATGCCGATATGTACCGTGGTGGAAAGGCCACCACCAGCCAGTTCCAACGGGATCTCCAGCCATGGATGCAGATCCACGCGCCAACCATCAAGCCCCGTGCGACGGGCAAAACGTGTGGTTTGCTGGTTAAAATGCAGGATGACCAGCCGCTTTAACACGGGTAGAGTCAGTTCACTCTCGAATCTCGGCAAGATTTGAAGCGTACTGTCATTGGAGGGTGAAGTCAGATCCTGCTGATGCTGAACCCACAGTCGCCAGCTCCCGTGTTCACTTTGTTGCGAGAGGCTGGCGAGGCTGTGCAGGAAGCGGGTGGCGACTTTTGATGTATTGCTGGAGAAATCCGCCAGATAATTATAGTCGCTTACATGATCGGCATCGACGGTCAGGTTCATGCCATCAGGCAACTGCCATGATGTCTGGGCCTGCAAACGGCTACGGGTGCGCCCCGCCAGCCTGTCGCGCAGCACCGCGCCTGTTATGGTTTCGCTACCCATGGGTGAGACATGGCGTAATTCGGCCTCGGACATAAAACCGCGCGTACTCATCCAGTGTGGTGTCAACGTCATATCCCAGTTCGGGGCCGGCGCGAGGTACAGGGGGAGCGCCAGTTCCGTACCGCGCCGTTTTCCCGATCCGATCGTGGGCAGGAGAAAGCCGGATTTTCGCCGGGTGGTCTGCCGCCAGTAGGGAGTATAAAACACCGGAATACCGGCGACTTCAAACCGTGCGTTTCTGGCCGTGTATATACCGTTTTTCTGGTCGAGTACGGCACTTGATGCGCGAACCGTCCATGCATTATGATCCACGGGACAGGTAGTGAAGCTGGGCTGAAGCGCCTTGTAGGTGAGTTCATCCACACGCTCTATTTGTTTGGCCGACAGGCGTTCTCCGTCGGGTAAGGTGACTGTGGCATCATGCAGCACCCCTTGTTTGGAAACGGTGTTCAGAACGGCGGATCTGGCCTTGATAATGGCCCTGGGAGATCGTATGACAACATTGCCCCTGGCCTTGATCCGATGGTTGAGAGCATCATAACGCACTGTATCGGCATGGATGGTTTCATCCATGCGCTTCACTTCCACCTTGCCGCTGGCCGTAGCTACGCCCTCGGCATTGCGCACGATCTTGTTGGCCGTAATATTTACATCTTCGGCCCATACGGAAGGCTGCGGGATCAGCGTTATCCATGCCAGCAACAGGCAGGGAAGAAGAAACAAACGCATAGGTGGTCAGTTCAGACGGGTTTGATGGCGTAGCCGAGATAGTTGACGGACAAATCATCGGACAGCTCAAAACAATCCATCAGCATCCGGTAGGACATGCCACGCAGATCCTGAACATCAAGGCGGGACATGCGGCAAGCCGCATACATTTCCGAGGGGCGGATGAATTTATCATATTGATGCGTACCTTTGGGCAACCAGCCGAGGACATATTCAGCACCAAGGATAGCGCTTACATAAGCATGGGGTGTGCGATTCAGGGTAGCAAAGAAGAACAGTCCACCGGGCTTGAGCATGGCGGTACAGGCTGCAATGGTGCCGGACATATCGGGTACATGCTCCAGGACTTCCATACAGGTGATAATATCGTATTCATCGGCATGATCAGCCGCCCATGTCTGTGCATCACTTGCTTCATACTGGATATTTATACCTGTCCCTTCGGCATGGATGCGGGCGACTGTCAGTGCTTTTTCCGAACGGTCAATGCCTGTTGTGATGATGCCGTTACCAGCCAGCCCTTCGGCCAGCAGACCGCCGCCGCAGCCTACATCCAGTGCATGCGCGTCTCCCAGTGTCGTACGGGAGGTGATATAATCCAGACGTATGGGGTTAATACGGTGTAACGGCTTGAATGCTCCGGCTGGATTCCACCATTCCTCGGCCATCGCCTCGAATTTTTTTATTTCCTCGGGATCGAAATGCGCCTGCATGGGCAGGCAGGCTGCTAGGACAGGGGCGCTATGGCAAGCGTCAGCCGGACCAGAACTTTTCCTATTTGGCCCAGATCCTGCAAGTGATTGCACATGCATAGCACAATCACTTGCAGGATCTGGGTAAAAATCTAACCCGGACTATTCATGAATCACCGTGATGATTACGTCGGGTCTTTGTTCGCAACGGATGCTTGCGAAGAAGTGCGTAGCGATGCTTACCAACGCCTGAACAGGGGGTTCGGTGCGAATAAAGGAGCAAGCGAGGGCGCGGCAGAATGTGTGAATAACGCAGGCTATAACCGGTCAATCACTCGCTGAAGAGCGATGTGTGTGTGAAGGGCAGACCAGCTTCCACCGCCATGCACAACCGATGACAGACTCGATTTCCCTTTCGAATATTTCAGGCATACCCGGTAACGATGGGGTGCCAAGATGTAACACTCCGAATTCCATTCACCGTACCAGCTCGTTCATTTCCATGATCGGCAGCAGGATCGCCATGGCCAGCGTGCCAACCAACACGGCCATGACCATCACCAGTAATGGCTCCAGAATGGTGACCAGGCGTTTCAGATTGCGCGTCGATTCGACCTCATAGCTATCGGCCACGCGCATCAGCATGGCATCCAGCTTGCCACTTTGTTCCCCGACGGCAATCAGGCGTACTGCCAGGTGGGGTATATAACCGCTCTGCGCCAATTGGGCTGCGAGACTCTCTCCCTCACGCAATGAATCGCGGGCTTCCATGGTTGCCTGCCGTATAGGCAACATGCCTACGCTCTGAGCGGCGATATACATGGCTGACAATACGGGCACTCCACCTGAAAGCAGCATTCCCAGTGTGCGTGTGTAGCGTGCTGTATCAATTTTTCGTAACAATGTTCCGATGCCGGGCAGTGTCAGTAGAAATTGATCCCTGGCCTGCCGCACAACATGTCGGCGCAAGGCGATACGATACAAGAATACCGACCCGGTCAAAAACAGGAATATCCATATTCCGTATGACCTGAGGCCCCCGGACGCATCAATCAGTAATTGTGTCAGCCATGGTAAATGGCCGCCTGCACGAGCGAAGACCCCGGCTACCTGAGGCACAACAACGATGAGCAGAAACACCATCACCAGCATACCGAAGCCGGTAATAATAAGCGGGTACAGAACGGCGGAGAGAATATCCTGATGCAGTTGTTGCCGATGTTCCAGTAAGTCAGACAGCCTCGCGGCCACGGTATCCAGCTGCCCGGTCTCCTCGCCGGCAGCCACCATATTACGAATCGTATCGTCAAATCCCTGTGACGCCATGGCATCTGCCAGGGAATTACCCTCCAGCACTTGCTGCCGAAGGGCCGCGGTGGCCTGCATGGAACGCCTGGATTCCATCCCGTCAGCAATGGAGCCCAGAGCTTCCGCCAAAGGCATGCCTGCATCCAGCAGCGTGGCCAGTTGTTGCAGAAACGTGACTGTTTCCGCCTGATTCAACCCATGAGGCACTCTTCCGCCACCTTGCGAGGTCGGCGGAGCGACCCCTGCCAACCGTCGGGGTATCAGACCTTTTGCTTTCAATTGTACGCGGACATCCCGCTCCGATGGTGCCTCGATTTCTCCTTTCCTGGTTCGACCGCGCGCATCAATCGCTTCGTAGGTGAACAGGCTCACGGTAACGGCTCAGGTGCTTTAGGTTTTGCTTCGTGGCAAGGCGCGAGACCGGAACATCTGTGATGAGATATGAGGGTGCGAGCATCGCAGTAACGCAGCCATGGAACACGAGACGGCGCACCTGAATCGTTACTCACGATTCCACCACTACCGTATCCTGCCGCGTCACCCTCAATACCTCATCCACGCTGGTAACACCCGCTGCCACATGCCGCGCTCCATTTTCAGCCAGACTCCGCATCCCCTCCTTCCTTGCTAATCTCTTGAGTGCCAACAACCCTTCACCATCGTGGATAGCCCCGCGCATATCATTAGAGATTCGGAGCATTTCAAAGATACCGATACGCCCCAGGTAACCTGTTTGTATGCACTGATCGCAGCCTTTTGATTCATAGATATACTCCGCACGGGTAAAGATATCAGCATCCACGCGCAAAGCCTTCCAGTCTGCTTCGCACAGTTTTCTGGGTTCCCTGCAATGCGGGCACAAGGTTCGAACCAGTCGCTGCGCCTGCACCATGAGTAGCGAGGAAGCGACCAGATACGGCTCCACGCCCATATCCTGCAAACGCATTACGGACGTCAGCGCATCGTTGGTATGCAGCGTGGAAAACACCAGATGCCCGGTCAGGCTGGCCTGGATAGCAATCTCGGCGGTTTCCAGATCGCGCATTTCACCGATCATCACGATATCAGGATCCTGACGCAGGATGGAGCGCAGACCAGTGGCAAAATCCAACCCGATTTTGGGTTGCACCTGCATCTGACCCACGCCCTCCAGTTGATACTCAATGGGATCCTCAATGGTAATCACGTTGCGGTTTTTTCGATCCACGTTCATCAGTGCGGCATACAAGGTGGTGGATTTGCCCGAACCGGTCGGGCCGGTAACCAGCACAATGCCGTGCGGCGCCGCCACCACATCCTTAACGATATCCAGATGTGCCTCAACCATGCCCAGTTCCTGCAAGGTCAGGAGCCGCTGACCGCGATCCAGCAGACGCATCACCACCCGCTCGCCATAGGCCGTGGGCAGCACCGATACGCGCACGTCCACTTCGCGTCCGGCCACGCAGACCCGAAATCGCCCATCCTGCGGATGCCGCTTTTCGGCAATATCCATGCCACTCATCACCTTGATACGACTGGTGATGGCTGCCTGCACGCCCTTGGGTGGTGTCACCGCCGTATGCAACACCCCATCCACGCGAAAACGTACCAGAACTTCACTCTCAAATGGCTCAATGTGAATATCGCTGGCCCGTTCCTTCAGCGCCTGTGAGATGAGCGTATTCACCAGCCGGATTACCGGAGCTTCGTCATCCGCATCCAGCAGATCCTGTGCCTGTTCAATTTCGCGACCTAGTTCCCCGGCAGTTCCGAAACCCTCCAGCATTTGTTCGGCCGAGGCGCTGGCCATATCAAAGGTACGATTAAGTTCCAGCAGAATTTTTTCACGCGGAACGAGCACGGGTGTGATTTCAGTATTAAGTTCGCGCCGAATGTCATCCAGCAACGGCCAGGGCCAGTCATCATCCGCAGGGACGGCAACGGGATTTTCTTCATCCTCCATGGGCATCAGTGGCAACACGGGGCCCGAACGCAGCACCGCCAGTGAAAAACGGAGTGTCCTTTCGATATCCACTTGTCCCGCTTCAATTCTCATGCACGTCCGCATGGAAGACGATTTCACGGCAAGCATCACGGCGTGCCGGATGAAGTACCGGGCTGACCGGAAGGGTGTTTCGCGGGTTTGGCCGCCTTACGATGTTTTCCGGCATGTTTTTCCGGTTCGACATGGAGGGGATTCATCTCTTCGGGCAGGGATACCTTTTTCTGTGGAAACAGGA
>VAOZ01117710.1_pt1 | contig 24965 bp, 32 predicted proteins | sample 3394041 | NCBI WGS metagenome assembly VAOZ01 (sample SAMN08290431, study PRJNA428436) | hydrothermal vent metagenome | isolation source: Deep-sea hydrothermal vent chimney | place: Indian Ocean: Southwest Indian Ridge
ATTCTCAGGCAGGTCAGAATATCCTTGCGCGTATGTTCGTCGGCGGTGGCTGTGAGTCCCAGAAGGGGCACGCCGGGGAAGTGTTCGCGCAAACTCCCCAGCTTTTCATATTCGGGGCGGAAATCATGACCCCACTGGGATACGCAATGCGCTTCGTCGATCGCAAACAGCGCCAGCTTGATTGATTTGAGTATTTTGAGAAAAGCCTGGGAGAGCAGGCGCTCCGGCGCCACATACAGCATATTCAGATCACCGGCTGACAATCGGGCCAGAACCTCTTTGGCTTCGAGCACCTTCAGTGATGAATTATAATAGGCTGCCTTTACGCCGCAGCGGGTCAGCGCATCCACCTGGTCTTTCATCAGGGAGATCAATGGTGACACTACAATCCCCGTACCATCGCGCACAATGGAGGGTATCTGATAGCATAAGGATTTTCCTCCACCCGTGGGCATCAGCACGAAGGCATCCTGTGCATCAAGCATGGCGGCGACCACATCCTCCTGCACAGGACGAAACGCTTCGTAGCCGAATACATTTTTTAGAATTTTTCGTGCTTCTACCATCATTTTTTCACTATCCATAGCTTCATGCTACATATTTGTGGACACGGAAGCAATTTCATATCTTTACGGCTTGATGCAGCATGTGCCGTCATGGCTGGACTAAGTGGAAAACGCATCCTGATAACCCGAGCCTCCGAACAGGCGGGAGGTATCGCAAAGCGCATCCTTCAGCGCGGAGGAATACCCGTTCCTTTCCCGTGCATGGCGGTTGTCTGTCTCGCCGAGCCCATTCGAGAAGCCGTTAAACTACTTGGGCTTGATGACGTTCAGGTATTGTTTACCAGCGGTAACGGGGTGCGTTGTGTGGCAGAAACATTGGGCAATACGTTTGCATCAACCCTCCAAGCTGTTTCCGTGGTTGCTATTGGTCGCCATACGGCGGCTATGCTTGAGTCATTGGGCGTGCGAGTAGCATGGATGCCTCCGCTCGCTTCGCAGGAAGGGTTGGCGGATGCTTACCGACAACGCGGTCTTTCGCCTGGACGTCTGATATTCTTTCGTGCCGAACAGGGGCGCGATATACTATCCGAAGGCTTGGCGGCCGTGGGCGTGGAGGTGTGTCTTGTCCCGGCTTACCGCACGATTTGCCCGGATGATGATGCCGATACCGTTATTCAATCCCTGAAAAATGGAGAAATTGACGCCGTGCTTCTTGGCAGTGTCAGGACGGCGCTGCATTATGTGCAGCGAGTAAAAAAGGGAGTGATTTCACTTCCGCGTTCCGAAGGGGGAAAACTGTCCCCTCTCTTGCTTGCCAACCGGCCTGCTATTGCCGTTATAAGCCAGCAAGTCGCCAATGGAGCCCGCGCTATTGATCTGGGCGTGCAGATTGTGGCAAAAAAGGCTAGTTTTGCATCTATGTTGGATGGGCTGGAAGTATGGTTCCATGACTAAGGAGCCTCTTGCAAAACTCTGAGTGGATGAGCGGCAATCCCACTTTGAGCCCATTTTAGGGATGGAATGAGGTGCATGGTGGTTCCATGGACCGAAATGCTAGCCTGGGAATGGGCCAACGTGGGGAAGCCGATCGCCGCTCATAAGTTTTGCAAGAGGCTCTAAGGACAAATCATTCAGACCGGACTATGGAGTATGTATGCACAAGCATGATATGACTATTCGCCCTCGTCGCATGCGCCGAAGCGCAACCCTGCGCAGCATGGTGCGGGAGACAACACTCTCAATAAATGATTTCATTTATCCAGTGTTTGTGGATGAAACCATTACCGAACCTATCCCCGTCACCAGCATGCCGGGGGTGTCCCGTATCCCTCTTGCCGCTGTCGGTAACGCTGTCGAAGAGGTCGCATTGCTCGGTATCCCGGGTATTATGTTGTTCGGTATTCCGGAAAAAAAGGATGCCACGGGATCTTCCGGTTGGGATGACCGTGGTATTGTGCAAGAGGCGATTCGTGTTGCCAGAGATGCATCTCCGGAAACCTGCGTCATTGCCGACACCTGTTTCTGCGAGTACACCGATCATGGGCATTGCGGTGTGTTGGATGGCGAGACTGTGGATAACGATGCCACGCTGGTTAATCTTGCGAAGGAGGCGGTTTCTTATGCCGATGCCGGCGTGGACATGATTGCACCCTCCGGCATGATGGATGGCATGGTGGGCGCTATCCGGTCAGGACTGGACCAAGCGGGGCATCCGCATGTCCCGATCATGTCCTATGCAGTAAAATACGCATCCGGTTATTTCGGTCCGTTCCGCGATGCCGTGGATTCTGCACCCGGCTTTGGCGACCGCTCCACTTATCAGATGGATCCGGCTAATGTGCGAGAAGCCTTGCGTGAAGCTTTGCTGGATGTGGAAGAAGGCGCGGATATTCTGATGGTTAAGCCTGCCTTGGCGTACATGGATGTCGTGCGTATGGTGAAAGAGGCGATACTGTTGCCACTGGCCGTCTATAACGTATCCGGAGAATATGCCATGATTAAAGCCGCATCGGAAAAGGGGTGGATCGACGAGCGGCGCGTTGTGCTGGAAACCATGACCGGATTCAAACGCGCCGGTGCCGACATGATTATTTCCTATCATGCTCTGGACGTGGCCCGCTGGCTTGCACATGGCTGAATCCGTGAGTGGCAGGGCAGACGGGGAGGCACATATCCCGGAGGATTGCCTCGCATCCAGGGAGGATACGTCCGCCCAGGATCAATCACGGGAGAACGTAACCATCCCGGTGGAGAAGGCATCCACCAAACGCTTGTCCCGCGGTGTGCGCTGGCTGGCGTTGCTGCTGGCCGCAGTGGTTCTGTCGTCGGGATGGTTCCTGTTACCGGATCATGTGCGCCAGAGATGGGTAAATACACTGATGAGCGACATAACACCGCAGAAAATAAATGATGCGGTGTCGGCGCCCCATGCGTCTGTCGAGGCCTCCGTACAAGTGATGCCTGACACGGCACTTACGGCACTCGCAGCGTCGAAGGAGGCGCCACCTGAGCCGCTGGCATCCGAGGCTGTGGTGCCTGCTGTTGTGGCCGCGCCTCACCCCCTTCCGGCATCCGGCGAGCGCGTGTCCCCTTCCGCGATGACGTCAGAGGAAAGCAAGGCGTTGATGGCGGCTATAGGGAAACTGCAGGGTAGCATGCACATGCTGGAGGATGCGCAGGGGGCGTTGGGCTATGAACTGCATGTCAGACAACAGCTAGAATTGCGCACCCGTTTACGCTGGATTGCCAGCACTAGCACGCTGTTGCCGCAAATGGCTAGTTTTTGGCAGGACGTTACATGGCTGCCACTGCTGAACGCAAGTGAGCGTAACGAGGCGAAAACCATGTGGAAGATGGCGGCGAGTGATGCAGATAAATTGCTTGCGTGGAGTACGCGCCTAAAACGGTTAGCGGCGACGCTTCCCGTTCCTCAACATCAGGACATCGTCCCCAAACCAAAACAAGCTGTATTCTCATGGCTCACAGGCCAGTTCCATCTACGCCCCGCACCTACGCCGGAGCAGCGAGCGTTGTCGGAGCTGCGTATAAAACTTCTGAATACCGCGCATGTATTAACCGTCGAAATATGGCCAAAAGCCAAAGTGTGGCGACATCTGCTTGCCGACTTGCGTGGACAGTTTGGGGGCGATGCGGATCTTTTCCTGCCGCAACATCTGGATGGGATACAGGGAGACATCGCGACCATGCGTGCGAAGGCTACAAGCTGGCTGGGGCGGCTCTCGGCTCCAGTGCCCCGGCCGGATGAACATCCGAGGGAGGCAGGGAACTGATGCGCATTGTGATCATGCTTACCCTGGCTCTTGCCCTGGCAGGCATTCTGGCCCTGTTTCCGCATGTGGCCGACCAGCCGCTTAGAATTGAGGCCTTTGGTTGGCTGTTTGAAAGCCGGCAGGGACCATTCATCCTGTTGTTATTACTGTTGCTCGGTTTGTTCTGGATGCTGCGGCGCATCCTTACCGCTATTCTTGCGGGTCCCGGTCAGGTATGGCAGGTGCTTCGCTCAGGTGGACGCAAGCGTCGTGAGGCCCGCCTCCGGGATGGTCTGGCGGAACTTATTGATGTGCGCGGCGATCTCGGCACCAAAGCTTTTCGCAAGACGCGAGGTATTGTCCCCGCCTGGGGTCGTACCCTTTTGCGGGCGTTTACCACGTCGGCGGCTAATCATGCCATGCCTTCCACGGATGATGATGCCCTGCTTACAGCACTAAGGTCGCGCATGGTTACTGATCCTTCGGCTAGTCCGAGGCCGGATATGGCTACGCGCAAAGCTCATCTTGAGGCCTGGCTGAATGTTCATCCAGGCGCCCCTTTGGCCCTGAAACGTAAGATAGATATGGCTGAGGAAGAAGGAGACTGGACGGTGTTGGTTCGGTTACTTGAAGACGTGTGGAAGAAGGGTGGGCGCTCGGCGGCCAGTATCCGCCCCCGGCTGGCCACTGCCCACATGGCCCTGGCCGTAGCGCAGCCGGAGCATGCGCTGGAGTATCTGCGGAAAGCCCATCGTCTGATGCCGGAGGACGGGAGTATTTTGCTGGCTCTCGGGAAAACGCTGCTTGTACAGGGTGATACACGAGCCAGTCGTAAGCTTTGGTCGGCGCATCTTGAAACACACGATGATGAAGCCGTTGCGCTCGCGCTGCATGAGCTCTTGCGCACGGATGCGTTGAGGGCCTATCGTAAGCTGGAAAAAATCGACAATGTAAAAATGCCTCCGGCCCGAGCCTGGTTGAGGGCGCAACTCGCGCATGACGCGGATCTGAAGGGCCTGGCTATAGACCATTTGCAGGCGCTCATAAAATCCCATCCCGGCCCTTTGGCATGGAAAACCTTTGGCGACTGGTATGCAGAGCAGACCGATTGGGTGCAAGCTGTGCGCTGCTACCGGAAGGCGCTTGAATAGAATATCCATGCGCGGAGATGGACAACAGGGAAGGCGTAAACCCTGCCAGGGCAGGATCGACTCCGAATCGCTACGAATGAGCACACTTCTTCTCCCTGTCTATTCACAAATGGATCGTGCCTGTGCTAATCTGCGCCGCCTTCACACACGCGATCACCGAACACGGTTTTGTTTGATACATGGCATAAGGCTAATCAAGAGCAAGAGAGGCACACGATCATGGTAAAGAATAAGGCACCCATAAAACTCGGCGAGAAGGTATTATTCATTGCGGTTGGTATTTTCTTCGTAATGGCGGTTCTTGGGTTTGGCGCCTTGGAGTATGCGCGTCACCACATGCACAAACCCATGTTTCCGGTCACCGTACACTATACGTTTTCCGCTGAGGCCAAGCGGGGGATGGACTTTTTCTTTCGAGGGAATTGCACCGATTGCCACCGGGCCCTGAACAGCGGCACGAATATGGGGCCGAACATGGATCTGGATGGTATAGGTACCAAACATAGCGAAGCGTGGCTCTATAACTTCATGCGTATGCCGGAGCGCAACTATGGGTACGAGACCCTGGATCATGGCGTGGGCAAGGCAGCGAGTTATGTGGCTTTGATGAAGCCGAAAAAGCTGCATGCCATTGCTGCATTTCTCTCTGCTTTGAAGGCGATGAGCGGTTCTCCCGTGTCGCCGCTTCCACCCAGCGAACGATCACCATTCGTTGATTCCATGGTGAAGAAATTTGCGCCGAAAAGCTGGAAAAATGGTAGTTTTAAAGATATGCGCAGGGATAAGCGCGTCGCCGATGAGCATAGCGGAACATCCTCATCCGGCCAGACGTCCGGGAAGCGAGGAGGTGCGCAATGAACAGACAACCGTGGGAAGGCGACGAGGAGTTTATTCGTTATACATTATGGTTCGTGTTCGCATGTATTGTGTACAGCCTGATTGGTTTTTCATGGGGCGCGCTGATGGGTGGTATCGCGGACTTTCGGCATTTCGTAGATCGGCGCATGTTTGGCAAGCTGATTGTACGTGCGCATACGCATATCAATCTTCTGGGTTGGGTGGAAATGGCCATCTTCGCGGCCGTTTATTATATTGTGCCACGCTTGGCGCGTCGGCCCATTCACAGCGTGCGTTTGGTGAAATTGCATTTCTGGACGCATAATTTTGGTTTGATTGGTATGGTGGCGTGCTTTACCCTGGCAGGGCTGATTGGCGGCATGGCGAGCCTCCATTCCACGCCCAGCGAGGTTGAATTGCTGGTGCATCCATGGTTGGCGCTGGTGGGTTTGTTCGGGAGCGTTGTGCTTCTCGCTAATTGCATATGGGCCTATAACATCTTTCGCACGGTCCGGGGGTGATGTTATGAAACCGTACCGTATATTATCATACCTATGTTGTGTCGGTCTCCTCGTGTTGGCGGGTTGCGACCAGTTTATGATGGGGAGCGGCACGATACACAGAGGACAGGAAGCACCATCTGTACATACCAAGAAGCTGTCGGATGTAGGTGGGGACATGGGGAAAATTACCAGTTATCACTTTCCCATTCCGGCCATGTATAAATATTCCGAGGATGAAGCTTTGAAGCTGGGTAAGCCGGTGGTGCTGGAGTTTGCTACACCGGCACACTGCACGCAGTGTGACAAGCAGTTACAATTACTCAAGATGTTAATGCGCAAGTACGGCAATAAGGTGGCCGTATTGCATTTTGATGAATACTATAATCCCGAGGCGTACCGTGCGTTCAAGGTTCGCGGTGAACCGTGGACCGTTCTGCTTGATCGCTGGGGGGTCGTGCGTCGTCTGTATCCCGGACGTACCCTGGCGGGAGAAATTGATCCTATGCTGGCGAAGCTGGTCGCGGAAAAAACGGAGCCAGCCAAGGAGCGGAAGGCGTTAGCGCAATCGGGGAAGAAGGGCGTAAAGAAAAGTGGGGGGTAGGGCTGTTGAGCAACCGCATTGAGAAGGAGAAATTGCGCGCGGATACACGGGGCGTACTTTGGGATGCTGCCCTGTATATTCCTACAGTTAGCGTACTGGCCTTCTATGGGTTAACGTTCTGGTACGGAGAGAAACATCTTTCCTGGGCGTATCTGTTGTGGTTTATGGCGTGTTTTTTTACCATCGCTGGTGGCAAGCGTATCATGGGGCGTTTATTGTTACTGCCGAGGATGCCGGTCGCGATTGGCGTGGATAAAAAACGTAAGGTGAGTATTTTTCTCAAGAATGGAGAAACGGTTTCATTGATGCGTGATTTACGTTATTTCAAGGACTATGCGGGAAAATCTTTTGGTCTGACCGGGCTGGATGCAGCGGGGAAGAAATGGCAATTTGTGTTCCACAAGGGCCAATTTGAAACCGGGCCGGGATTTGCGCAATTGGTCAGGGTGCTGGAGGCGTTCGCCGATTGACTGACACTATTGACATGGATATGGCGAGCTGGCAGCGTTGCTGCGAATTATGGATGGATTGACGAACGAATAAGGAGGGCGCAGGAAATGAGAGAAATGATGCCGGTCATCATAATCGGAATGTTGGTTGCGGGGATGGTTATTCCATGGGCGTTGTTCCACAGCGTCCTGTAGGCCCGCCTCTGTAAAGTATTCCGATAAATTTTTATTTACAATAAAGGATCCAGTGGATACGAACAAAAAAGGCCCGTTTGGGCCTTTTTTGTTTTGACCTCGCTCCCCCACTTGTTCGCTACGATCTCCCTAACCCATCTTTGTCAGCTTAAGCCAAAAAACAGTTAAAATACGAGGCGTTAAAATCATAAGTTATTGATATATAAGGATAATCAATTTTTAGCATGTGTCGTAGTGCCATACGAATATATTTATTGACATTTACCATGGTTTATGCTTATGTTGCCTCGTGATTTTAGTAAATGCTTGAAATTATTAGATAAATCACAAATGTAGTGCCAACGCCTGCCTCTGATCCAATCAAATTCGTTGGAAAATAAGGGAATTGAATTATTCGGTGACGAAGATGGGCTAAGGAACCGTAAATACATAACATGGCCATGCCTCCATCCAGCAAGTGTGCCATCCTGGCGCGCTGCTCAATCATAAAATATTCGATGCAGTAGAGACCCCCATCTCATATTCTGTTCAATCGCATCACGGCAATCTGACGCAGATTCAAGGCGTATGAACGCCCATGTTATTTATTTACAGTTCCTAGCGGCGGTTCAGGACATCCCATGTCATCCAGGCGATTGCGGCGGCACCGATGCTGACGATCACTGCGATGATGGCGTGCTCTGCGGTGGGCGAGACCATCCCGCCGATGAACATATGTACGGCGTATCCCATAATGACCAGGGACGCAATGGCACCGACGGCATACATGATAATGGCCCGCATGACGACATCATGTGAGTAGCCGAATGAGCAGTCAATGGCGCGTCTGGTAGTAATCTATAAGCATGAATATGAGGTGAAGAAGTTATGAAGGAGGATTAAGAAAGGGTGTTGACATGGCTGGTTTATTGGCAGTAGCGTGCGCGTGTTGTTATATGGTTGTTTAACAAGTGCCAGAAGGAGGGAATATGGAAAAGTCGAAATTAATATCATTCGCAGTAGGTATGATTACAGGTGCCGGGAACGGTTCGGTGTTCGTCGTTTGCTTGAACGATTTCATAGGGCGCGCACCCTACAGTCAGGCAGGTCTATGGGGTTTTAACGCTTATAATCCGGTTACATACGCCGGGTTTGAGAACTTCGTCATGTTGTTGTTTGGCGTAGCTTTCTGGGCGATCATGGCGATTACGTTAAAAGCTGCGGCGGATGCTGAAGGCCAGCCTGTGATCGGCGAGGTTGATTTCGAAGCAATTCAAGATGCGGCAGGGAGGTAGGACATGGCATTAGTAGCTGGTTTGACGGGTATATTGCTGGCCTTTGCGTCCATGTGGGTGGGCTGGTATATCATGGCGCAGTATCCCGAGTTACGGGAAAAGAATATGGCCGAATATGCGCGCCGTAAGGTTGAGATCGCCAAGATATTGGCGAGGGATAAGGGTTGAGTCTAATGGATTTCGTAAATAGCAAGCAAATAACACTGTGCAAGGAGGCAAGAGACAGTAATGGGAGCATTTAAATATTTATTTGCCAAAGAGGAGGATATTCCGCAGGGAACCTCAGCAATTCTCTTTGGGTTTGGCGCTATCATATGGTTTGTTATTGGTACGGGGTTGGGATCATTCAACGCCGCCAAGCTAGGATTTCCTGATTTTGTGACGGGTAATTATGCATTTGCATTTGGCCATATGCGCCAGGTACATGTGATGACCGTTATTTTCGGCTGGATTTGGGGCGCATTCTGCATGTCGTTTATGTATATCACGCCAGCGCTGGGTAACACCAAGCTGTGGAGTGAGAAGCTGGGCGTGTGGAACGTGTTGCTGTGGATGGTTGGTCTGGCTCTGGGTCTGTCCACGCTGTGGTGCGGTATGACATCGGGGCGCGAATATTCGGACTTTATCTGGCCGATTGATTTGTATATCGCGTTTTTGATTGTGCTCCCGACCGGTATTAATGTATGGATGACGATTATTACGCGGCGCACACAGGGTATTTATACGACCAACTGGTTCTTTGCCGCAGCCTCTTTTATGACGATCATTGTATTCTTGATCGGCAATCTGCCGGAATTCTTCCATTTAACCGGTTTGAACGAGGCGTATATGACATGGTGGTTCGCCCATAATATTCTGGGCTTGCTGATTACGCCGGCAGCGGCGGCGATCAGTTATTATATCATCCCGAAAATTACCGGTAATCCCCTGTATTCCCATCGTGTGGGTCATCTACACTTCTGGTCGCTGGTGGTGTTTTATTCTACGCCGGCCGCGCATCATCTGATGGGTTCACCCTTGCCGGAATGGCTAAAATCCTTCGCTTCGGTCGAAGGGGTGCTGATTCTGGTGCCGGCCATGGCCTTCGTGTGCAACATTACACTGACCATGCAGGGTCGCTGGCGCATGTTTGTGGAGAATATTGAAGTCCGTTACGCAGCGACTTCGAGCCTGTTGGCGATTCCATTGAATATGCAGGGTGGCTTCCAGCAGACACGAGCCATCAACTGGTATATTCACGGTACGGGCTGGATTGTGGCGCATGACCATCTGGCCTTGCTCGGGTTTTCAACATTCGCCGAGGTCTCTGCTGTCGTGTATGGTATGCAGACGCTGCTCAAGCGTAAGCTGTGGTCGTACTCTCTACAGAACTTCCACTACTGGATGATACTCGTCGGCTTTGGTATCTATTGGGTGACCATGACGATTGCCGGTCTGATCCAGGGTGCGGGCAAGGTGTTTGAGGTGCCGTATATTGATGTGGTGATTGCCGAACATCCATACATGATCGGGCGCTGGTTCGGAGGTACGCTGGTGTTCATTGGTAATATCGTCTGGCTGTATAATATGTATATGACGGCCAAGGAAGGAACAGCGGTCCCCGAGGGTCTGTTGCCGCACGAGATTGCCTACGAGCGTTGATTTCACAGGCGGGGGTCGGGGCGTTTATTGTTTTATCTCCCCTGCTCCCGCGTCTGAATGGGGTTCGAAGGTTTGATTGATCAAGTATTCCAAGCGATTTGCTGAACTAAATAATAAAGAAAGGGAGGAGTGACAGTGGCATTCAGAGAATATAAATTGGGAGGGATGTTTTTCGGGTTTGCTTTAGCGTTCTCGATGACAATTACCCTTTTCTTTCCAACCATGTACATTACAGATCACGGTGCCCCGAATGATTACGGGTTGGATAAAACTATGACCTACGGACGTAATAGTGGCTTCACCTATAGTGATCCGTTCCTGAAGCAATGGCATAAGCCGATCAAAGGTGTCCTGAGTAAGGATCCTGTTTCAGGGAAGCCGCTGGCAAAGCCGATGACGGTCTATGTTTATCAGCCGGGTTCCCCTTTCCCGAGTACCATTGTGCATCCGCGTGTACTGGCTGGTGCAGGTGTCATTGCCCTGAGTACGGGTAAGGGGAAGATCACGCAGGCGAATGATTCCAAAGGTGCGGTGTTTACCCTGGATAGTGGTGTGTATAAGGGTAAGGAGTTGCCCTATATCGACGATTTGACCGCGACCCGTCACTGGACGCCAGCCGAGGTGTTGGCGGCCATACCCGATTCCCAGCAGTCACATGCAGCTGCGGGACGTACTATTTTTGAGCGTGAGGGTTGCTGGTGGTGTCATACCCTTCTGCCGGAAGAGACCCAGGATTGGGAAACCTTTGGCCGTCCGCCACTGGTGGGGGATCTGAATGGCCAGTCGCCGACTACGTTCGGTTCTGATCGCAAGGCACCCGACCTGCTGCATGTGGGTAGCCGTAATTCATCGCGTGAGTGGATTACCATGCACTTGTTTAATCCTCGTCTGGTGCAGCCACATTCCATTATGCCGAGATTCGACTACCTGTGGGGTACAAAGGATGCCAATGGTAAAACGATTAATTTTACCAAGTGGAGGAAGGACTATCTGGCGTATGCCGCTGGTAAGGACATTTATCCGCCCGAGGTTCCTGCTCCGGCAAAGAACAGCGAAGCGAGACGTTTGATCGACTTTCTGCTCGATCTGAAATAAGGGAGGAAATAACAAATGGGATTAAGACTGGATCGACCATTATATACGGTCACAACGCATGAGGAAAATCTGAAGGCCGAAGATATCTGGGAAAACGAGAGCTTGGGCGGTATCAAGGAAAACAATAATCCGGTGCCTGCGCCGATTGCGGTTTTGCTTATTATTATCGTCGCGACGGCTTTTCTGCTGACCTTTCCGTTGTGGGGTCAGAGGCCTACAGCGGCCCTGTATTCGGACTATGTGGACTTGTTGAACGCTCCCGAAGTACAGCAGGTATTGAACAGCAAGGATCTGTCGGCTAACCAGGCGGATGTTCAGAGTATGAAGTTGATTGAAGACCGCTTGAGCCATTTTTCATCGCCGTATGCTTTCCAGCGCAAGCAACATCTCATGACTATGAATCATCTGCGCTATGTGGCTCCCCAGATCAGGAAGCTGCGCGCCTCTGGTGCAGATATGGAGCAGTATTCCATCATAGGACCCGATGTCATTAGGCAGAACTTCTTTCGTATCGTGAATGGCAAGATCGTGGCTAAACAGCCGTGGTGGGATGCCGGTTATACTATTGATGTCTTCTATGTTATCTACTTCTTCAGTGTGGTGTTTTTCCTGATCAAGGGTCTTCCTCCAACATCGTGGGAGCCGGATCACAGTAAGGCGCATTGATTCTGTTAATAACATGGACGTTAACTTAAGGAGGATTTATGATTGATTTGGATAGGCCAACATTGTGCGTATTTGGGGTTATTATGATTGCTTTTTGGGCTCCTTACCTTTATGGGTTCTTTCTTGACAAGTTCAAGAAAGGTTCTCCGGACCCAAGACGGCGCACGTTCTAGAGGTTTTGGAGAAAGGCTACTTCATACGCGTCATGTCATCTTAGCATGACGAAAAAGGAAGCAAATGCGGCACCCTTTTGGGGTGTCGCATTTTTTTGACTGGTTCTACTTTCTCTAGGGGGCTGCCGGGCTTATGGGTATTGTAGCGAGAAGGTGGGGAAGCGAGGCCAAAACGGTATGATTTTGAGGCGCTGAGTTGTAACTATGTGACGAAAAGTCAGGATATTTTGGGCCGCTTTCCTGTCGCCCAGTAGATTTTCCATAAGTCCGAGAGGCTTTAGTATTCACGCACGATAAAGCCGTGGAAGACCTGTCCTGTTATGGCGGTTTGTCAGGTTACGAGCCGCCGCAAGGAAGAAGGGTAGGGCTAGCTGCCGTTGGACTGATTGGTAACTTATTGGTGCGGACCTCAAGCCTTAGAATTGATGCGCCCAAGGAAATGTGTGCAGAATCAGTATGGAAGACGATACAGCTTAAAAGGGGTCAGGCCGGAAGTACGGTAACAGTAACAGGACTATCCGCCGGCGTTGGAGCTAAAATAAAACCTGAAAGGAGACCCATAAAAAAACGCACCACAAGGTGCGTTTTAGGTATTTCTGAAATGGGCAATTCTTACTATGAGCGGGGCTCGCTGCTACAGAGAAGCCACAGCCAGATCAGCTGCTGGCAGGAAGCCTTTAAACCCTGTCACTTGTCAAACCTGGGGTCCAGTTCTTCCATGCGCTTGATAGCTGGTGACGCGCAGAAATATGCCAACACTACGCCAGAGTAAAAGATAGCTGCCGCAATTAAAAAGGTTGTAAACTGTGAATTGAGATTCATTAAGATCCTCCCTTGAAAATTATACAACCGCAGCAGTTTAGTGCTATGAGAAGGTAAAGGCAAATGATTTTTTTGCACGGGGTAATTCGGGGGTAGTAAAAATCGTATGCGTTGCTATAATTTGCAGCCGCTAAAAATCTGAACACGATACTATCCATATCAGAAATGATACTATATCAAATGTAAACAGCAATGAAGATTGGAGGCACGTATGATTTATGCGATAACGCGACGTCTTGCTATGATTCCAGGCCTTGCTGCCATGCTTGTTTTATCTATATTTGCCTTGCCAGACATAGCATTGGCCTATGGTATTGACGATTTGGTTGGAGATAAATGGCGTATTGGAACCTTCGTGTTCCTTCTTTTTGGCATGGCTTTGTATGCATTCTTTGTCGTCCTGTATATGCGCAGTGCTCATGGCACACTCAAGAAAGGTGAATTTTGGCTCCTAGGTAGTATCCTTGGTGGCGTATTACTGGGATTTATTGTGTCGTTCGTGCAATTTATTGATGGTATCCTGTTGTAACTTTGCTGAAGTCACTTGCGGGATTTGGATAGTGGAATTATTCTTGGTGCCATGCTTGGTGTTGGCTAACTTAACGGGTTGTTGAAGGAGAGTGTCAATGGGACATATTGATCAATATTTAAATAATCTTGGCGAGGGCTGGACCATCTATATATGGCTCGTTTCAGGCGTCCTCATCGTCATAGCCGCGATTATCGGAGTTGTCTGGGCCGCGAGAAATGGGCAGTTTGATGAGGATATTAAGTACCTGGTATTCACCGAAGGTGATAAGGAGCGTATGGAGCCCGAGGAGTACAAAAAGAGCCGCGAGGTATTGGCATATCAAATGAGGCTGCGCGAAGAATTCCTTGAGAAGGAACGCCAGAAGGAACGCCAGAAAGAACTCAGGCGCTCCTGACTCGTGGCGCTTCGCCGTGGAGAGAAAGGAATCTATATCCTGATTTCTGCTGTAGTTATTGGGTTTGGCATTAGTAATTATATTGAGCTCCAACGCCACCCTGTGAGCAAGGATCCGGGTGTCCCCTTTTATACTACGGCCAGCCATAAGCTCGAATTTGCGGCGACGGGCCTTATTCGAAGAGAGAGTTGTCGCGATTGCCATACTCTGTGGGCCGTCCGTAACGTGATACAGCATGTTCCATCGCCACCCCTGGATGGGATGGGTTCGCTGCATACGGAAGCGTGGCTCTACCGCTACTTTAGTGCCAAAGATCCCCAGTCCATCGTGCCTTCCCGATTGAGAGCGAAATACCGGATGCCGTCGTATTCGACGCTCCCGGAGAAGGATCGTCGTTTGCTGGCGCGGTATATAGCGAGCCTCAAGGTGAAGAAGTGGTATCTCAAGGAAGTGAGGAAAACTGAATATGAAAAACTCACGGGGCGTTCCATGGTTGACATGGGAAGGCGTTCTCCAAGGTAGCATGGCACTTGGTGCCGCTGCGTTGATCGATCATTTTGGCCTGAGGTTACTGGGTATACGTATCGAGATTTTTACCGGTATTCAGTATTTCGATCTCACCTGGTTTGTAGCACTTTTCCTTTTACCTCTTGTCGGTGGGGCTACCGTTTCCCTGATTTATGGGTTACACGGGAAGATACTGGCCTACTTCCCTCCCCTCCCGGTCATGGGTCTTGATTATTACTCTTCCCTGCATGCAGCCCATTTACCTTCCGGAGGACAGTTAATGCCACTCGGATGGTGGGGTTTCTTTGTGATCATATCTATTGAATCCTCGGCCATTGGTGGCGTGGTGGGCGAGATTATGAATAAACGGGTTTACGGCAGGGATCGCCCCGCACCAAGGAGTAAATCATGAGCGCTCAAAAAACAAAAATAATTGGTTTTCAAAAGGATACATCACCGCTGGCGCGGAAAAGGCGGCGGCACCTGTTGATGGCCACCCTAACAACCTGCGTTGCGGGTGCTTTTCTGGCCGGTGCGGTTCATACCCTTTGGCTTGCAGCGGGAAGGATCGATCAGATGCAGCATCATGCGTCCTATGATGCGGCTAATCCATCGGAAGTGGCTAGGCATGTACAGGCGGCAGGCGAATTTTTCGACGCTACGACCCGTAACACAGGCGTTGCCAGCTATACGCTGGCGGGTTCCGAATCGTTATTACACGATGCCGTGTGGCAGCGTCTGGCACAAGAGGTGTCTGTTCCCGCAGGAGCCTTCATTATGGGTACGGACAGGGTACAAAGTGATGAGCAGGACGGACCTCGCCATATGGCGAGTACGGATGCCTTCAAAATTGATAAATTTCCGGTGACCAATGCGCAGTATGCCATGTTTGCAGTGGAGACTGCACACAAGGTGCCGTCTTCCTGGAGGGATGGTGTGATACCCAAGGGTTTCAAGCTTCACCCTGTGGTCATGGTCACGTGGCAGGATGCCGCCGATTATTGTACATGGCACGATCAGCGTTTGCCCACCGAGGCGGAGTGGGAGAAGGCGGCGCGTGGTACGGATGGTCGTCGCTGGCCATGGGGAAACCACATGGATTCCGCGAAGCTGAATACCTACAATACTCGCGGGAATACCACATCGGTGTTCGCATATATGGCTGGCGCAAGCCCTTACGGTGCGGTGGACATGGCAGGCAATGTTGAGGAGTGGACGGCGGATGATTTCAAACCCTATAAGGGCAGCCAGGCGCCAGCATCCATGTTTCTGGTTGAGCAAAAAGGCGGCGCGCATGGTGCGGCCGCAAGCTACAAGCCAATCAGAGGTGGATCATGGAAGAGTGATCCATTTTCAACATCCACTTACCATCGAGGGTACGCGCTGTACGGCGATGCAGCGGATTTTATCGGTTTCCGCTGTGCCAGTTCGAACAGCCCGAAAAAAAGCAAGGGGAATAAGCATGCGTGACATCATCATTGATTCAAAGGTATTCAAGCCGCTGCTGGGGATAACTATTGCCGTTTTGGTATTTATATTCATGCCAACGCATGCTATGGCTGGCATATTGGGCGAATACAGCTTTCTGCATGTGACGTTCAACTCCGTGCGGCATCTGTTTATCTTTATCTTCATACTGGTGATGATCCCGTTTGTTCTGATTATCGTTCTCTCATGGCGGTTCCGCAACATCAAGGAAGACGAAATATCCGGCGAAATTGGAAAGATCCCGCCGCGCAAAAAGAAGGAGTAGCCTTGTCATGCGTGTGTTACGCTTGTTATTCATCGTTTTCGTTGCATGGTGTGGCCTGCTCGTTTGCCCTGGGGCGGAAGCCCATGCCATAACCGCACAAAATTCTGTAGCAGCTGCCGTTACCGGGTCCAAAGCCCAGCCTGCGGCGAGCGGTACGAGTGCGGATATTATGGCCATCCAGACCTTCAACAAGCGGCGTTATGACGAGTTGGGCCTTTTGAAGGTGGAGGCGCAAAGAAAACACAAGATTTTATTTATTATGGGTGTTTGTTTGTTGCTCGGTATTTTCACTACGACCGGGCTTGGTCTGGCTATGGCGCTGGGAGACAAGCCTGTGTTCATGTGGCACATGGCGGCAGCCGGTATCACGGTTACGCTGGCTATCGCGCACGCTGTGACTTCAATGATATGGTTTTTTCCTTTTTGATAAGCCAGAACAGGGGAAGGTAAAGTGGCGTACGAATTAGGGTCTGGCTCGCCCATGGAGGCGCCGGGGATGCGCTCCACTTCGTATATACTGTTACTTCTTTATGGCATCTCCGGCCTGACTGCGCTGGCTTACGAGGTGCTGTGGATGCGGCTCGTTTCCACCCTGAGTGGCACCAGTAACTTCGGCATGGTTGTGACGCTGGTGGCATTTATGGCAGGTCTCGGACTGGGCGGCTATCTGGGTGCAAAACTGCGTTTGCGGTTCGACGCTGCGCTGATGTTGTTTGCTGCCGTAGAGATTGGCGTGGCCATCGCATCCATACTGATGCCGGATGCCGTTTCTCTGCTGGAGCACGGATTCGAAGCCATGGCGGCCAGCATGGGTGCAGATGGCTGGCGAAGCTTCCACCTGCTGGCTTGCGTATTGCTGCTAACCATTCCGGCGACAGCGCTGGGTCTCACCTTCCCTGCAATGTTGCGCTTGTTGGGGGGGGACGGGGTCGGCGTGGCCCGTATCTATGGTTACAACACCTTGGGAGGGGTCATTGGCGCGCTGGCACCATTGGTCTTGTTGCCATGGCTGGGTTGGGCGTTTTCGCTACGGCTAATATCCGGCGTGGGGCTGATGACAGGCTTTGCCGCGCTGGCACTCGTATGGATAGTCCGGCGAACAGGGTCGCAGGGGGAGGGGTCCGAATCGCGTAGTACAGGCCAGATGGTGGGCAACATAGTTGGCGATCCGGGTTCCATCTCTGCCACTGCCTCCATGAAAGATTTCCGGGAAGCAGAATCTTTTGCCAGACCTTTGTGGGGAGAGTTGGCGGCTTATGCCGGTATTGGTGCGGCAGCGCTCATGCTGGAGGTGGGGTGGACACGCCTGTACAGCGTGGTGTTCATGCGCACAGAGTATGTGTTGGGTATTATCCTCGCCGTGATGTTGCTCGGTATTGCATTGGGGAGCTTGCTTTCCCGGCGTGTGGGTCCTGATGTCGTCCGCATTCTGCCGCCATTGTCCGCATTGTCCGCATTGTTGCCTCTGGCGCTGCTGCCTAGCGTTTCTGCGTGGATGGAAGCATCCAGTTTCAACAGCCTTCTTCAGTCCATGGTGGCTCAGGGCGCGGTGATGCTGGGGTTGACTCTGTTGGCGACCGTGGCGCTGGGAGCATGGCTTCCATTGATTGCAAGGCGACAGGAAAGCGAACGTTCTGCGGCATGGTTGTACGCGGCGAACAGTTTGGGTGCAGCCATGGGTGCAGGTGTGGCGGGGTGGGTATTGACGCCCCTGTTCGGTAGTACCGCGACGGTGGTCGTGGCATCGGGATTGCTGTTATTGTGCGGTATGTACTGGATGGTTGGTCGCGTCCGTATTCTCTCCCTGTTGATTATACCGCTGATGGCATGGCTGTGGCCGATGCCACCCGTTTCGCAGCTCTTGCCCCGGCACTACGGAGATGCGCACACGTTATTTCATTATGAAGATGCCGTATCCATGACGAATGTAATGGCCAGGCCCGATGGTACCCGTATCCTTCTCAACGATCTGCAGCGCATTGATGCGTCGAGCGACCCGACGGCTATTGCAGTCCAACGTAATCAGGGGCGTCTGGCGATGTTGTTGCGTCCCGATGCCGGCCGCATCCTTTTTTTGGGTCTGGGAACCGGTATTACGGCATCTCCCGCACACCACATTCCCGGATTGAAGGCGGTTGCCGTGGAGTTATCCGAGGGAGCGATACGCGCCGCCGATAGATGGTTCGCACCGTTTAATGATGATGCATCCGCGTGGCTGGATATTCATCACGATGATGCTCGCCGTTTTTTAATGGCGGACCCTCATGCCTACGATGTCATTGTGGGCGATTTGTTCCACCCCGACATGGCCGGGCGCGGCTTGTTACTGTCCGTCCAGCAGTTTGAGCGAGTTCGATCCCGGCTGGCTACTCCTGGCGTTTATGTACAATGGCTGGCGTTAAATCAGTTTGATTTGGGCAGCCTGAAGATTGTGCTGGCGACTTTTCGTAAAGTGTTCCCGAACAATAGCTTGTTTCTGGACGCCTTTCATCTGGCCATGGTGGGGTTTCGCGGTACGCGGCCCGATGCGGAATCAATCAAGGTTTGGGCGAATGCGCACAGTCGTACGCTGACGGGTGGGGAGGGATGGCAGACCTGGCTGGGCCGCGATCTCGGACCGATCCCTGCGTCCAGCGCGCCGGTGCAGGATGAGTGGTGGCCAGTGGTGGAGTTTCGTTTGGCGCGCGCGCGCGTGGAAGGGCATATGGATATTGCGCGTATTCTGGGATGGCTGCTGCGAATACGGCCGCGCCCTGAAGTGCTGATTAAACGCTGGCATGTGGACAAGGCCGATGCCGGTGGTGTGATGCGGGCTGTATTGTCCACGGATGCCATGATGCATGCATGGCAGGGGATGTTTTCGGGGCGGTCACACAACGTGTCCGGGTTTATGCGGTTGGCCTATCAGGCCAATCCGCGCGGCCGCTGGGCGGGGTTTGCCATCGCCGATGCTTTGGCCGGGCAGTTACGCCGTGCAAACCCGCGAGGCGCGAGCCTCCTCTCACGGCGTGAAAAGAAAGCATGGCAACGTATCCTGGATATCCGCCCCGACCATGTCATGGCTTTACGCATGCTTTGGCGGATAGCGAAAAAAGAGGGTGATGACAAGCAGGCAGCAAATTTATTGCAACGCTTGAGGCGGCTCATCCCGCTCGATCCTGAGGTGTTGGCCGCTGATGGAAGGGTTCATCATGATGCAGATTAGTTCAGGGGCGAGAGCCGATCGCCGCTCACGAGTGTTGCGATTGGCTCGGAAACTCTATTTTTTCTTTGTACCCTGGTACCCTTGCGCTTCAATCCCGTCTGTTGCGGCGGTACCGCCAGCTCGGGAGATGTGGAGCTATATGAGATGAATACCAGAGCTGCCGCTGCCAGTAAAACGCCGCCCTCGCAGGCGCGGCGGCGGTATTTGCATGTGCTGCGCCGGGCATCGCAATTAGGTTTTCTGTCGCTGGTCATTCTGGCGCCGATACTGGGGCTGTTTCGTATTGATATTCTGGCAGGGTCCTTTGTGATAGGATCATATCAGATATGGTTTGCCGATTTTTCCATTATTTTCGGAGCATGGCTCCTCATGGCTGGCCTGCTGGTATTAAGTTATTCGTGGCTGGGTGCAGTGTTTTGCGGCTGGGTCTGTCCGCAGGGATTGTTGTCTGAATTAGGGTCGGGCTGGATGCATCGTTTTCTTGGCCGTCGGGCTGATCTTTCCGTAGACGGCAGCGGCGTGACCGTGGCTTTGCGCAAGAAGAAATGGGCTAACTGGTTCTTTCTCGGTTCTATCTTCGTGGCGGCCGCCATGCTGTTTGCCATGATTCCTATCATCTATTTCTATCCGCCATTGGTCGTGTGGCATTTTATTACATTCCAGCGCGATGTTGGTATGCCATTATCCATGTACTGGATATATTTTGTATTCTTTGTGGTGATGCTACTGGATATTGCCTGTATCCGTCATTTAATGTGCCAAAATTTTTGTATTTACCGGATATGGCAGCACTCTTTCAAGACATCGGAAACGATGCGTATCGGTTATGATGCAGCGCGCTCCGATGAATGCACCAAATGCGGGTATTGCGCCAATGCCTGCGCCGTGGACCTGGACCCGAAACATACCGAGGTTTATTCGGGGTGTACGGCGTGCGGTGAATGTATTGTGGCTTGCGACCGTCTGCATGAAGGGAAGGGGGAAGTGGGTCTGCTCTCTTTCCTTTTCCCACCCAAGGATGAGTCGCCAGGGCATATGGCGACCATGTCGGGGAGATTTCTTGGCGTGTTGCCATTCTTGCTGGCTGGTACCCTCCTGTTGGGTTTTGGTATCAAGACATACAGCCCGTATGAAGTCAGCGTGGGGAATATCGGTGCGCTTCATACCAGTTTGAATGATTATGTGGTACACCTGTCCAACAAGCGGTACCGCGCCGCGAATGTACGTATCACGGTGCATGGGCTGGCTCCGGATCAGTACCGGCTGGACCGACACACGGTCCATTTTGATTCGGCGGGAAGGCGTAACATCGGCCTGCATATGAAGGAAAAGGAGATTTCGCACGGGATGCATCGCTTTGTCGTCCACCTGGAGAGCAGTGATGGTTGGCATAGTGACTTTCCTGTACAATACTACCGCGTAGGAGATGTGCCATGAGTGAAAAAAAGGAATCTGCGAATCGCTCTTCGTATGAGAAAGAGGGCGTCAGGCGCATGGAGGAGCATTTTGGCTATGCAAGCGACGAGGAGCGGCGGCGCAAGCGGGGCCTGGAAGACTGGGAAATGGTGGACAGCATCCCGACATCACAAAAGCCGATTCCAAGATGGTTTATTGCGGTGATTGTAGGTATTACTTTCGTGTCCATCAGTCTGAGCTTTCCGTTCTTCGGACGGCGGGCTTTTTCCATATTTAACTGGTCGTACTGGGGCGTAGGCGTTATTGGCGCCGTAGTGTGGATTGTCGTGGGCAGTTTCTTTATCTATTTCATGACCCGCATGTATGGTAGCGAGACTGGCGGACGTCTGGATAACGATCCGGAGCATCATCCAGATAGCGATGGTGATGAATGAGGGCGATGGAAATAGGCTATATTGCACCGCTGTGTCTGGCGCTGGCATTGGCAGCATGCGACAATGATCCTCGGAATTTATCGGTTCACGCTGTACAGGCCAGGCAGCAAATCGCAGGTTCCGGCCCGCTGCAGCCCTGGTGTGCGCAATGCCATGCGCCACCCTCACCGCTTATGCATAAACGGGGTGGATGGCCCGCTGTCGTGATGAGGATGGATCATCACCGCCTGGATGCCAGAATGCCGCCTGTCCCAGATGATGCGCACAAAAAAATAGTGGCGTGGCTGCAAAAGCATGCGCGATCTTAATGTGTATGATTCATGAAGCACATGTATTCAAGGAGAAAAAAATAGCTGACGGAAAACGGTTTTTTGCGCTTGGTGCGGCGATGGTGGTAGCCATCGCTTTGTTGTCGGCGTGTAGCGGGAATAATGGGGCATTCTTCCAGAAACGGCATTGGGATTCAGTCGATATTGCACTGGAGACCCGCCCCCACCCGATCCGGGCGGGGCATAATGAATTCCTGCTGCATTTGTATGGGCCGCCGGGACACCGTCTGCCGGAGGGTATAGTCGTGCGCTATCGCCTGCACCCTCAGGACGCATGGATCGAGGCCATGCCCGATGGTATGAGCGATGTGTTCCGGCGCGCGCTGACTGTCCGCGATCCGAAGCATGCAAAGTTGTATGTACATTTGCGTTTCCATGGCAAGGAGACACAGATGGTATTTAATTTATCAAATAATCGAGTCAGGAGTAAGCCATGAGACGAGTAGGAATGGCGGTGTTTCTTATCATGTTGGGGGCATGTTCAGCGGCACCTCGAAATGAGGTTAAAGCATCCGTATTGGTGAATAAACTTTATACTGCGTTGCAACATCAGCGCTGGAACGAGGCGATTTCATTGTATGGGAGAAAGTTTTACGAAGGCCATTCGCGTAGTGAGTGGCTGGCAAAACTGAAGTCTATCCAGAAAGAACTGGGACCGATGCAGGGGCGGACCCTGATCTTCAAACGTAAGGACCCCCGGTTCCATTACGATGTGTATATGTTTTCCTGGCATGTGAAGTACGCGCATGGCGAAAGCCATGATATTATTACCCTGTTCCAGGATGTGAACGGCGGGAAATTAATGATAGTGGGGCATACGATCAAGATTCACAGCGATACCTGAGGTTTGTTTATGCGAGTGCCATCCCTGATAAGCGTTATCGTGATGACTATTTTGCTGTGCATACCGATGGCGGCGCACGCCGCTGATGCCGCGCGCGGTGCCGTGATAGCGCGTGTTCGCTGTATGCCTTGCCACTTTCTGAATCGCACGGAGAAGAAGCTTGGTCCGGGGTTGCTTGGTATTTATGGGCGAGCTCCAACGATTTCTGGTGTCCCGTTCGCGCGTTGGGATGCACACGCGCTGAATATATGGTTGTCTGGTCCGCGGCGGGTTAAACTCAATACAACCATGCTCCTGCCGCCGCTTCAGGCGCGGGACCGTGCCGATGTTATCGCCTGGCTGCGCGAAAAAGACGCACGGCATGCGCGACCAGCGAAGGGGGGCAAAGGAGATAAGTAGTTATGGGTGGGCGAACTGTTCAACTAGCCTGTATTATTCACAAATACTGCCGCGCCCTTGCTGGTTCCTTTGTCCGCACCGAATCCCTCGTCGGTTGTCCGTATGCACGGCTATGGTCTCCTTCCTTGGAAGTCCGCCAGCGAACAAAGGTCCGGCGCAATCATCGCGGCGATTCATGAATAATGCAGAGCCTCTTGCAAAACTCTGGGAAGCTGATCGCCGCTCATGGGTTTTGCAAGAGGCTCGCAGGCTAGGATTTGGCTTTTCGGGCCTTCTTCTCCTCGAGTTTTTTCAGACCAACGCTTATTTTCTTGCTCGGTATCCAGTGTCGAAACAGCATGATTTTACTACCATTTCTCTCCTCGGCGCATATCGGACAAGTCAGATATGCGAGATATATTTCCAGTGGTTTACGGCCCGAGTGGATGAGGCGACCCTGCATATTGCGTAGCAGAGGGCGCATGCCGCCGATGTCGCCATGGTGCAAAGCGACGCGCAAACGGAACGGATTAGACAGGCGGTGAACGCGGCGGGCCGGACAGTCCTCATCCTCCAGCAACCGCAACAGGCCTCCCCGGAATGCAGCGGATCGGGTGAGGACGAACCCCGGCCATGTCTCTCTGAGATTCAGCGTGGCAAGATTATCGGCCTGCCGTTGACGGTAGAGGTCGAAGGCGATGGGCAGGTGCATGAACATAGGTGCGGGCTGCTCATGTACCGTGCGCCCGCCCAAATTAATATCCTCGTCGTCCCAGTCTGGATATTCGCCGGGACAGCCGCAGGGGAGCATCATATCTTCGGTGGCCTGTCTTTCCTCACTGATAACAGGACATTGGCCAGATAAATCCAGAACCCGATAGCTAAGACACTCGATGCAATGGAGATTAGTGGACCATAAAAGCGGTGGACGGCGGGGACGGCGGCGGGGTTATGCAGCCAGAGATAGCCTTCCCATCCGCCGAAGAACAGCAACAACAGATAAAAACTGCTAACGCCTATGACGGTCCACCAAAATGAATATTCGGCCAGACGGCGCGAGTAAAGAGGTTTGCCGGTAATCATTGGTAACATGTAGTAGGTGACGGCCATACCTAGCAATGTTAAGCCGCCAATCAGATTGATGTGGGCATGCGCCAGGGGGTCAATCATATGTCCCGGCCCGCCATAAGGGCTGCCGATAGAGTCCAGCCATGCACGCACAGGCGGAAGGACCTGAAGAAGCCCGTGCAGGGTGCCGATGAAAAAGGCGACGGCGGATGTGACCAGAAATTTTATGAGGTAACGATGCTCCGATGGCATGTCCGATGGCATGTCGGCAGACTAACTGGCGGGCAGGCGGATGCAAGCGGGAATTGGTTCACGCCCGCCCTTTGCGCCAAGCCGTATGCGGCTTGGCGCAAAGGGCGTAACCATCGTGGTACGCGTCGCGTGTAAGTCGGATGTCGGGTTAAAGTCCATATTTGGTATGCATTCGTACCCAATGCCGGTTCCCGGATGAAGGGAAGGGCTTGCCTGGCGCGACCAGAAGAAGGAGGCTTCCGGCTTTTCTGCGGACATACTATTCAAAAATGGCGCGATGGCTGGAGGGACTGCATGTTTGAATCCAAGTTATTTCTTATTTCCTCGTTTAGCATGCTGGTCATGTTGGTTGCGTTTTGGTGGCCTCGACCCCGCATCTGGCATGTGAGTGTGATGGCTGCGTGCATGCTTTATGACTTCTGTATTCCGTTCTATCTCTATAACGCGCGCAACTGGCCGCATCTTTTGATCGATAAAGGCGAGATTCTTGATTATCTCGTATGGATGCATGTGTTCTTCGATATTCTATTGTTTGTGTTGTATGTGATGCAGATACGCGCAGGCATTCGCTTGTGGCAAGGGTCGAGGGAAGAACGCATACCGCATGCGCAACAGGCTAAATTAATTCTGGCTGTGCGGATACTGGTTATCATAAGCGGTGGTATGCTTGC
>VAOZ01009177.1_pt1 | contig 24930 bp, 26 predicted proteins | sample 3394041 | NCBI WGS metagenome assembly VAOZ01 (sample SAMN08290431, study PRJNA428436) | hydrothermal vent metagenome | isolation source: Deep-sea hydrothermal vent chimney | place: Indian Ocean: Southwest Indian Ridge
AGTAAATTCTATAGGTTTTGCCCTGTTGATGATTTTTATGGTTGTAATTACCTATCACGATATAATAAGATTATTAGTTAAATGATTTTACAAATTAGAGAAGGTGTGATATACATAAAAATATATTCGCTTGAAAGGCGATTTTATTTTTCAAAAATGATATGAATGTAGATTCTATAAAAGAAATTAGGAACATTGCTATTATTGCTCATGTTGATCATGGCAAGACTACTTTAACTGACAAATTGATGAGACAATGTGGAATGGTTGAAGAGGGGGTAACAATGGACTCAAATTCAATTGAACTTGAAAGAGGTATTACTATATATTCAAAGAATACTTCTATTAATTATAAAGGTACTAAAATAAATATTGTTGATACCCCTGGGCATGCAGATTTTGGTTCTGAGGTTGAAAGAGTTCTTGGAGCTGTGGATTCGGTTCTTTTGGTGGTAGATGCTCAGGAAGGTCCTATGCCTCAGACTCGTTTTGTTCTAAAAAAATCGTTGGAGCTTGGACTTAAACCAATAGTTGTTATAAATAAGATTGATAAATCTGCTGCCGATCCAGAAAGAGTTCATGAAGAAATACTTGAATTATTTTTAGAGCTAGGTGCTACTGAAGAACAACTTAATTTTAAGACTATATATGCTATTAGTCGTGAAGGAATAGCTAAATTAAATCTTACCGATGATTCAAAAAACTTGAATCCTCTTCTAGATCTGATTTTAAAAGAAGTTCCATTAGCTTCATTGAATAAAGACAAGGATCTCCAAGCCCAAATTTTTAATCTTGGTTATGATAATTTCCTCGGTCGTTTAGCTATAGCTAGAATTTATGCAGGTTCAATTAGAGTTGGTTCAAAGATTATTATGAAAGATAGTGAAAATATCTCTCGGACGGCAAAAATTAGTAAGCTCTTTACTTTTGAAGGATTAGAAAGAAAAGAAGTTAGTCTCACAACAGCTGGAGATATAATTATGATTGCTGGAATACCTGATGCTTTTATCGGGGAAATGATATGTGACAAAGAAAGCACCCCTAATTTACCTTCTATCACAATTGATGAACCTACTATTTCTTTAAATTTTTTGGTTAATGATTCTCCTTTTGCTGGGCGAGAAGGGAAGTTTATAACCTATAGACAAATCCGTGAGAGATTAGAGAAAGAACTTGAAATGAATGTCGGTCTCCGAATAGATTTTGATAGATTAGATGAAGAAGAAAAACAAGAAGGATATCTTGTTTATGGCAGAGGAGAACTTCATATTGCGATACTCCTTGAAAATATGAGACGTGAGAATTTTGAACTTCAAGTATCTCAGCCACACGTTATCATAAAATATGAGGGAGATAAAAAATTGGAACCGTATGAAGAAGTCACAATTGATGTTAAAAATATTTATTCAGGTTCTGTTATAAAAAAATTAACAGCTCGTCGTGGAACGATAACAAAAATGGAAGAAAAAGATAATTCTGTCAGAATGTTTATTGAAATACCAACGAGAGGATTACTTGGCTACCGTGGGCAATTTGTGATTGACACAAAAGGGGAAGGAATTCTTTCTTCTCGCTTTATTGGGTTTAAAGATTATGCTGGCTTCTTAAAGAAGAGAGATGTTGGGTCAATGACTTCCATGGTCAGCGGTAAGGCGGCGGCTTTTTCTTTATGGACATTACAGGAGAGAGGAATTCTTTATATAAAACATGGTGATGAAGTTTATGAAGGAATGGTTGTTGGCAATGTCGCTAAAGGTGATGAAATGTCTGTTAATCCTACAAAAGGTAAACAACTCTCAAATATGCGTTCTAGTGGAGCAGATGAGGCTATAAATGTAAAACCACCTTATAAGTTATCTATAGAAAGAGGTCTTGAAGTTATAGCCGAAGATGAATTTTTAGAGATTACGCCTAAGAATATCCGTTTGCGTAAAAAAATATTAACCGAACAAGATAGATTTCGAATAAAATCTGGAGCTAAGAAAAAATAATATTCTATACATTCTTAGTTTTATTTAATTTTTTAAATAAATTGACTTTACTTAATACTAGTGATATTATTGATATTATCGGTATAGCTAAAAATTATTATTTTAATTCTTTTAATTCAAATGACTAACAAAATTTCATTTAAACCAAAACAAGTTACCAAAAGAATACTTTCTGATTTGTCTCCGCGAGAGCATGATGTAATAACAAGTAGATTTGGATTAACAAAGGAAACTGAGCGTAAAACGTTAGAGGCTATTGGTAAAAAGTATGGTATTACCCGTGAACGTGTTCGTCAGATAGAAAGTGCAGCTCTTAATTTCATAAGAAAATCTGAATCTTTTAAAAATGAAAAAGATGTTTTTGAAGAATTAAAAAAATTAATGAATTCGCTTGGGGCAATCATATCGGAACATGATTTTATCAACCATCTTTCAAAGGATAAATTAGTGCAGAATAATATTAATTTTTATTTAACATTAGGAGATGATTTTATCAAACATAAAGAAGATAGTCATTTTAAAACCAGATGGAGTGTGAATAGTGATGTTTCTGAAGTAGTTCACAATTCTCTTAAAAAACTTTACGAAAATATTTCTGATGAAGAATTAATTCTTGAAAGTGATCTTATTGATAGATTTTTAGACCAAGTTAAAGATTTGTCCGAAGAATATAAGAATGAAGAAATTGTTAGGAGATGGTTATCTATGTCAAAAAAACTTAGTAAAAATCCTCTTGGAGAATGGGGGAAGGCAACTTCATCAAATATAAAAACTAGAGGTGTTAAAGATTATGCTTACTTGATGATGCGTAAACATGGCAGTCCAATGCATTTTAGAGAAGTCGCCAAAGCTGTGGCAGATACTTTTGATAAAAAATGCCATGTTGCGACTTGTCATAATGAACTTATAAAAGATCCCCGTTTTGTACTTGTTGGGCGTGGAATCTATGCCTTATCTGAATGGGGGTATAAAAGAGGAGTTGTTCGTGATGTTATAAAAGAATTAATCAAAAAAAATGGACCTATGTCAAAAGATGACATTATTAGACAAGTTATGAAAGAAAGATACTTGAAAAAAAATACTATTTTAGTCAATCTCCAAAATTTTAAATACTTTAAAAAAAATAAAAATGGATTATATACTTTAGCTTTATTGTAGACATTTAATTTGGTATAATAAAAGCGTGATAGAAACATTTTTTGGGATACATTCTTTTAATTTATTGCAGATTCTAATAGTTGGAATTGGTTATTCAATGATTATTCCTCTGGCGATTGCTGCTTTACATTTATGGCATGAATATCGACAAGAACGATTTATAATGGGGATTGAATGGGTTCTCTTAGAGATACAGGTTCCTCGTGATGTAGTAAAAACTCCGTCGGCAATGGAATTAATCTTTTCAAATGCTTTGTATCATAAAAGCCAAAAAGGACTTTGGGAAAAATATATTCAAGGATCCCCAGTTTTTTGGTTCTCTCTTGAGATAGTTTCTATTGATGGGCGAGTTCACTTCTTTATTCGTACTCCAACTAGAGTTAGGAAATTAGTAGAGACACAGATTTATGCTCAATTTCCGCAAGCTAAAATAATAGAAGCTGAGGATTATACATATAAAGTTGCTCAATATAAAAGAAATGGAGACTGGAATCTTTGGGGTTGTGAATTTACTAAATTGGGACATGATGCTGAACCTATCAAAACCTATAAACAGCTTGAGGAGTTAAAAACAGGGACTAAAGAAGAATTTAAAATTGATCCTATTACTCCAGTTATTGAATTTCTAGGCTCTTTATCTAAAGGTCAACAAGTTTGGATCCAAATTACAGTTAGACAAAGTGTTAAAAAATATTATTCTGAAAAGAAAGGTAGGAAAGTTGGATTTGATGTTATAGGGCTGGAACATATTGAGGGATTACTCGTTCCTTTTACAAGAGTGGGTCAAGGAACTGGCGTTGGAGGAGGAAAATCTCAAGAAATTCGATCACCAAGTTATATGGAACCATCTATCAAACTTATGGTGGCTAATTTAGAGCAACTTCATTTTGATTGTGGAATTCGTTTAATCACTTTAGCTAATAAAAAATATTGTTCTGAAAGTGAATTCAATAATCTTAGAAGATCATCTCGTCTTCTTTTCCGCCAATATGCTGTTCCAAATTTAAATCAATTTAAACGTATTAATTCAACTCAATTTGATGCTCCTTGGTCTGATCCAACTGGGTTAGCTTTAACTAAAATTAAAAATAGAATGCTTAATTTTTATAGAAATAGAACATTTTTTCATCCGCCTATTCAATATTCTATTAAATATCCAATGCTTATAAGTGCATTTTTCCCATCCAAAAATCCAGAAATTTTTGTACTTTCGGCCGAAGAATTAGCTACAATTTTTCATTTTCCAGGAATGGTCTCAGAAACTCCAAGCTTCAAACGTGTTGAATCAAAGATAGCTAAACCACCCGCAAATTTACCTACATAATATGGATACAAATATTGGTAATTCAGAAATTAAAAAAAATAAACGTTTCAAGCTAAGTACCACATTAATTATATTTCTTATAATTACTACTTTTTTCACTTTGTCTTATTTTTTATTTAGTGCTCCTATTAATAATATCAATGAAGGAAAAGTGGTAATTCATATTTCTTCAGATGATACATTAAACTCTATTGCAGATAATCTAAAAAAAGAAAGAATCATTAGATATGATTTTCCTCTTAAATTGTTTGTTTCTCTATTTAATTCTGATAAAGAAATAGATAGAGGAGATTATTTATTAAATAGAAATATTCCAGTTTTTGTCGTAGCTTGGCATATAGCTAATAGTGAACATAACGTTAATCCTCTAAAGATAACACTTAGGGAAGGTTTAACAAATCAAGAAATGTCAAAGATTTTTAATAGAAAGTTCAAGAATTTCAATCAAGGTTTATTTTTAAAAGAAGCTAAAAAAGAACAAGGCTATTTATTTCCCGATACTTACTTTTTTTATCAAATGGATACAGTCAATGAAATTTTAAATAAATTATCAAATAATTTTAATGAACAAATATCTCCGTTAGCTAGATCAATCAGTTTAAGTGGGAAAAAATTATCAGCCATAATAATTATGGCTTCAATTATTGAAAAAGAAGCTAGCGGTAAGAAAGATGCTAGTATGATATCTGGTATTTTGTGGAAAAGAATTAAATTAGGAATTCCTTTACAAGTAGATGCTGATAAATATACTTACAAAAATAAAGGTTTACCACTTAGCCCAATTTGTAATCCAGGATTATCTTCAATCAAGGCAGCACTTTTTCCAGTAGCATCTCCTTATCTTTACTATCTTCACGACAAAAATGGCATGGTTCATTTTGCTAGGAATTTTAGTGAACATAAAAAAAATATTAATCGTTACCTTAGATAAAAAAAATAATGCAAAATAAAAATCAAACAGTTTTTGTTGGAATTTCTGGAGGAGTTGATTCTGCTGTTTCAGCCGCTATTTTAAAAAAACAAGGGTATAAAGTTGTTGGAGTTTTTATTCGTACATGGACACCAGATTTTATGGAATGTACATGGCGAGATGAACGTCGGGATGCAATGCGAGTTTGTGCTCATCTTGATATTCCATTTCTTGAATGTGATGCCGAAATTGCTTATAAAAAAAAGGTGGCTGATTATATGATTGAAGAATATAAAAAAGGGAATACTCCTAACCCTGATGTAATGTGTAATAGAGAAATAAAATTTGGGATTTTTGGGAATTTTGCTAAAAAAAATGGCGCTGATTTTATAGCTACAGGGCATTATGCTTGTATAAAAGAGAATAGTTTTAGAGAAGTGACGGGTGGGGGCGTGCCATTTCGAGGTAATCCGAGGAATGGGGTTAAGGAACTTCGAGAAAAGCTATTCTCTTTAAAGCGCAATCAAGATCCATCTAAAGATCAGTCGTATTTTTTATGGACTCTTACCCAGAAAGATTTAGGGCATACACTTTTCCCTATAGGTCATTTAATGAAGAAGGAAGTTAGAAAATTAGCAAAAGAATATAAAATTCCAGTGGCTACTAAAAAAGATAGCCAAGGAGTTTGTTTTCTCGGTAAACTTGATATGAAAGATTTTTTAAAACATTATATTAAACCTAAAAAAGGAAAAGTCCTGAACGAAAAAGGAGAAATAATTGGATATCATCAAGGTGTAGTATTTTTCACATTAGGAGAAAGACATGGTTTTATTATTACTAAAAATTCTGATGAGGATAAGCCTCTTTATGTTATTTCAAAAAATATAAAAAATAATACAATTATAGTTTCTCCTATGTTAAAATTAGAAACACAAAAAAAAATTAATAAAATTATTATATGCAATAATGTAAATTGGATTTTTGATCTACCAAAAGAAAATAAAATTTATACTGGGCAAATTCGTTACCATGGAGAACTTTTATTTTGCAAAATAAAAGTTCTCCAAAACAAAAAATTCCAAATAATTTTTAAAAAAAATGTTTTAGCTGATAAGGGACAGTCTATAGTTATTTATGATGGAAATGTTTGTTTAGGTGGTGGTATTGTGCAATAATATGTATATGAACTCAGACAAAACCCAGCAAGGCTGGTAACATTATGAAACATAATTTATTTTTATCTAGTAATGGAACATAAATCTGATTATGAAAGAGAAACAATTTCCCTTCTAAGAAGTTACCAAAATTATTGATATAAATAACAAAAAGAAATGGTTTATTGTGAAAAGTGTTATCAAAAAGAAGTTTATTAATCTTTATGGATGGTGCTTGAAATTCAAAAAACATATTTTTTTTCATAAACTCTCTAACCGATTTTCTGCTATCGCATATTTTCGGTAAAATGGAATCTAACTCTTTTTACGCTATCGCGTGTTTTAGGTAAATAAATTCTAAATTATCAACATGACACTTTTGTGCTATAGCACAAAAGTGTCATGTATCTAAATTTATTAAATTATTAAAAAAGTTTTGATGTTTTATTCTTTTAGTATATTATAAGAAATATGTTATCTAATGAAATAAGATTAAGATTTTTAAAATTTTTTAAAAAAAGAAGACATGAAATTATTCCATCTTCTTCCTTAATTCCTCAGAATGATTCCTCTGTACTTTTCAATACAGCCGGAATGCAACCCTTAGTCCCATATTTTTTAGGACAGAAACACCCTATGGGTGTTAGGTTGGTAAATTCTCAAAAATGTGTTCGAACTAATGATATAAATGAAGTTGGAGATAATAGGCATCTTACTTTTTTTGAAATGCTTGGTAATTGGTCAATGGGAGATTATTTTAAAAAGGAAGCAATTGCTTGGAGCTTTGATTTTTTAACTGATAAAGAAGAAGGGTTAGGTCTTAATAAAGATAGACTTTATATAACTGTTTTTGAAGGAGATGAAAACGTGGGAAAAGATATAGAAGCAGTTAATTTTTGGAAAAAATATATTCCAGAAAATCGTATTTATTTATTACCAGCAAAAAATAATTGGTGGGGTGTTGGGGAAGATGGACCTTGTGGTCCTGATACAGAAATGTTTTATGACTCAAACAAAGAACCCCTTGGAGATATGACTCTTGAGGAGTTTATGAAAGCTGATAATGAGGGAAAAGTTATAGAAATTTGGAATAATGTATTTATGCAATATGAAAAAGAAGAAGGAAAAATAATTGGTAAATTAGCCCAGCATAATGTAGATACAGGAATGGGTTTAGAAAGAATCGCGATGGTTTCGCAAGGAGTAAATACTGTTTTTGATACAGATTTATTCATACCAATTATTTCTAAAATAAAAGAGTTATCTTTTGTTAAAAACGAAAGAATAGAAAGAATAATTGCTGACCATATAAGGACAGCTGTTTTTATGATTACTGATGGAGTGGTTTTAAGTAATACTGGCCGAGGTTATATCCTAAGAAGATTACTTCGTCGTATTATTAGATTTTCAAATGAAATAAGCTTACAAAGTGGTTCTTTTGAAAAAATTATAGATATCATTGTTGATAAATATAAAAAACCTTATCCAGAACTTGAGAAAAATATAGATAATATAAAAAGAGAAATAAATAATGAAGAAAAAAAATTTAAGCAAACACTAGAAAAAGGGTTAAGGGAATTTGAAAAAGGAGTTGATCCGTTTATTTTATTTACTACTTATGGTTTTCCAATTGAATTAACTCTAGAGTTAGCAACAGAAGGAAAAATTAAAATAGATTTAGAAGATTTTAATAAAAAGATGAAAGAGCATCAAGATCTTTCTAAAGTTTCTTCAGTTGGAATGTTTAAAGGGGGACTTGCTGATCATAGTGAAAAAACTATTAAACTTCATACGGCGCATCACTTACTTTTAGCAGGAATTCAGGCTATTATAGGATCGGAAGTAAAACAGCGGGGAAGTAATATTACCGAAGAACGTTTACGGATAGATTTTCTTTGTAATCATAAATTAAGTAATGATGAAAAGAAAAAAATTGAAGATTGGGTAAATGATAAAATAAAAAAAGAACTCAAAGTTGTTCATCAAGAAATGCCATTAGAAGAAGCTATAAAAATTGGGGCTCAAATGGAATTTGGAACAAAATATCCAGAGGTTGTTTCTATTTATTTTATTGAGGATGAAGGTGGACATATATTCTCAAAAGAATTTTGTGCTGGTCCTCATGTTAAAAATACGAAAGTGCTAGGTCATTTTAAGATTAAAAAAGAAGAATCTGTGGCATTTGGTATTCGTAGAATTAAAGCAATATTAGAATAATTTTTTATTTTCTTATACTTTTTTAAAATCCTGTAGTATAATATAGATATTATGGGATTTTTATTTAATAGAAAAAAGAAAAATAAAACTATCATGATTTTTGATATTGGATCTGATAGTGTTGGTGGTGCAATAGTTAGTATTCCAAAAGGGGATGATGAAATTCCTCTTATTATTGAATCAATTCGTACTGATATTGATTATCGTGGTAATATAATCAATACAGAAATATTCAAAAAAAGTATGATGAAAGCACTTAATCTAAATGTTAAAGCTCTTCATAATACTAATTCTAGAGTTCCGAATAAAATAGTTTGTGTTCTTGCTTCACCCTGGTATTCATTAGAAACAAAAACTATAAAAATTAAAAAAGAGAGCCCTTTTGTTTTTAATAAAAAACTAACCGAAAAATTAATAAGTAGAGAGTTAAAAAAAACGATTTCTGCTTATCAAGATAAAAATAATCTTCCTAAAGATGGATTAGAAATTATTGAAAATCACATAATGAGTGTATTACTCAACGGTTATAAAGTAGAATCTCCATTGGGTATGGATACTAAATCAGTTAAAATGAATATAATTACCTCTTTTTCTCAAAAAATCTTTTTAGACGAAATCCGCGGAATCATTAAGAATACATTTCATGGTATTTCAGTTTCTTTTTCTTCTTTTATTATTGATTCTTACTTCTCTGTTAGAGATAGATATATTAGCCCCGATTCATATCTATTACTTGATATTGGAGGAGAAATTACGGAAGTCGGAATTGTTTCTAAGGGTATTTTAAAATCCATTCTCTCCTTCCCATTTGGTAAAAGAACATTCTTTAGATACATAAGTACTAAGGCGGAACTTGATTTACGTGATGTTCTCGAACTTTTTCATCTTTATAGTTCAGGAAATTTATTAAAAGAGAAGAAAGATAAAGTTGAACCTATTTTTACTTCAGCTGAATCTTCTTGGAGTGAATCTTTCAGGCAGTGTATTGCTAAGTTACCTTATATTTTAGCGCTACCAAGTACTATCTTTTTAACAGCTGATTCAGATATAATTGATTATTTTGCTAATGTTATTAGTAATGAGAAATTTATAGAATCAATGACAATTGAGCATAAATGTAATGTTATTCCTTTAAAAGGATCTGAATTTATTAAAATATGTGAGGTTAAAGAAAAAATAAGACGTGACCCATTTTTAATGATTGAAACAATATCAATAATAAAAAAGATGAAATAATATGGAGAAAAAAAGAATTGAAGATATTAAAATAAAAAAAAGAAGAATACCTAATCCTACTTTTCATAGTAAGATAGATATTAAAGAGGTAGATTATAAAAATAGACCCATATATAAAAAATTATCAAGAAGTCCTAAAATAAAAAATAATAAGAAAGACTACAGTATTTTTATTTTTGTTTTATTCATAATTACTCTGTTAATTGGAATAGTTTTTTGGAGTTCAATTATCTTTGAGAATGTAAATATTACTATAACAAAAAAAGAACAGACATTTAATTTAAATGGACAAACTTTTTTTGCTTCTAAAAATTCAGGGAAGGGAATTCCTTTTGAAGTAATGATTATAACTGATAAGGAAAATAAAAAAACATCTCTTTCAAAATCAAAAAAAATATCATTAAAAGCCAAAGGAGAAATTACCATTTATAATGAGTATAGTAAAAATTCACAAAAAATTCCTATTAATACATATCTATCTGATAAAGATGGTAAGGTTTATTTAACGAATAAAGCAATCAAAATTCCTGGTTACAGCTTAAATAAAAGTAAGATTATTCCTGGAAAAGCAACGGTAGATATTGTCTCATTCTTACCTGGTGAAGTTTATAATGAAGGGTCAACTAATTTTCACATTAATGCTTTTAAAGGGACAGCTAAATATAATAAAATTTATGGTAAATCAAAAACTATAATTAGCGGAGGTGCTAGCGGTTTATATTATTCGCTTAGTGATATTGATAAAATTAATTTGAATAAAAATATTGATTCTTCTCTTAAAAATAAATTATTAAAAAAAGTTGATTCCCTAATACCCTCTGATTATATTTTTTATCCTAATGCTTCTAGTTTTTCTCTTAAGATAGCAGATGATATTTCATCACCAGTTCCTGATGCATTAGTCCCTGTTTCAGGTATACTCTCAGTAATCTTATTAAAGAGAAATGAATTAAGTAATATTATTTTAAAAGATTTGTTACCCAATGTAACAAAAAATAAATTAAATATTATTAGCATTTCCGGAATGGATAAGTTATCTTTTAATTTTATTGAAAGTAATCAAATTATTAATAAAACTCTAAAATCAGTTAAATTTAGATTAAAAGGAAATGTAAATTTAATTTGGAATCCAGATATTTCAAAAATAAAAAATAAATTATTGGGAATACCTAAAGATCAATTACTTTCAATTTTCAAAAATAATATTAGTGTTAAGAAAGCTGAAGTAAAAATATTTCCTCCATGGCAATCAATTCTTCCATTTAATTCTTCAAAAATTAAAATTAAAATTTTAGATTGACGAATAATTAATTATTTGTTATTATTCTAAGTATAAATGATTCAAACTGATAATAATGCTTTCGGTATAGTAATAGAGGCTCTCCCCAACACTCTTTTTAGGGTGGAACTTAAGGATGATGAAATTATTATTGCTTATCTTTCAGGTAAAATGAGAATACACCGAATAAAAGTATTAATTGGGGATAAAGTTGAAGTTATTTTAGACCCCTATGGAGGAAAAGGTAGAATAATTAGGAGAAATTAAGTTTAATTTTATTAATATACTTGCATTTATTTTTCTAATAGTGTAGTATGGCTTAATGTTGATTGATAAAAAAAAGGGTTTAATGCCCTATATTTTTCTTTCATATTATAGAGTAAAATGAAAATAAGAACTACTGTTAAAAAAATTTGTACGAATTGTAAAATAGTTAAACGAAAAAGACACCTTCGCGTTATTTGCTCTAATCCTAAACATAAACAAAGACAATAAAATTTATGAGAATTTTAGGTATAAATATTCCAAACAATAAACACTTAGACATTGCATTAACAAATTTATATGGTATTGGCATTTCTCGTGCTCAAAAAATATTAAAAGAAGTAAATGTAGATGCTCATTTGAAAAGTGATGATTTAACAGTTGACCAAACAAACGATATTCGTAAAATTATTGAATCAATGGTAGTTGAAGGATCTTTGAGACGTGAGATTTCTTCTAATATAAAAAGATTAAAAGACATTAAAGTTTATAGAGGGATACGTCATTCTCGTCGTCTACCTGTTAAAGGACAAAGAACTAAGACCAATTCTCGTACTGTTCGTGGAAATGTACGAAAAACAATGAGTAGTGGAAGGCGTAAGGCGGAAAAAACTTAAAATTTACAAACGATTATTTATTGGTTTTATTTAGTTTTTTTAATTAGTATATATGGGTAAAATAAAAATAGTAACAAAAAAAGAAGAGCTTGATCCATTACCAGATAGTGGTGTTGTCAAGAGTGTGCCCAAAAAAAAGGGAAAAGCTTCAAAAAAGAAATTTGTTTCTGGAACTTTACACGTAGAAGCCACTTTTAACAATACTAAAGTTTCATTATCAGACAAGAAAGGAAATACACTTTGCTGGACTTCTTCAGGAGCTCTTGGTTTTAAGGGTGCTAAAAAGGGAACACCTTTTGCTGCCTCAAAAGCCGGATCAATAATAGGAGAAAAAGCTAAAATAATTGGTATTAAAGAAGTTGATGTAAAAGTCAGTGGTGTTGGAAGTGGTCGTGAACCTACAATTAGATCATTTATGGCACATGATATAGAAATTACTTCTATTCGTGATGTTACTCCAGTGCCTCACAATGGTCCGAAACCTAAGAAACCAAGGAGGGTTTAATTAAATTATAATTATTTCTTTATTTAAATAATAAAAAAGATGAAAATAGTTCAAAAATATAAAATGTGTAGACGTTTAGGATCTGGAGTGTTTGAAAAATGTCAAACATCTAAATTTGTTTTATCTGAAGCCAGACATTCTAAAATATTAAGAGGTAAACGACCAAAGCGTCTTTCTAATTATGCTTTACAATTCATAGAGAAGCAGAAAGTTCGCTTTATGTATGGAATTAGTGAAAGACAATTTGTAAATTATATAAAGGAAGCTATTAAACATAAAGGTGAACCAACGAATGAATATCTTCTTGAATTACTTGAATCTCGTCTTGATAATGTAGTTTATAGAATTGGACTTGCCAATACTCGTCGTTCATCTAGACAAATGGTTTCTCATGGACATATTACTGTAAATGGTAAAAAAACTAATGTTCCTTCACGTCACATTAAGATTGGCGATATTATTTCTGTTAGAGCTGGAAGTGCTAAAAATCATTTATTTAGTGAACTTGCTAAAAAAATGGAAGATTATACTATACCTAACTGGTTAAAATTTAATATAGATACTCTCTCTGGTTCAATGCAAGGTAAACCAAAAGGAGAAGAAGGTTTTATTGATCTTAATACCGTGCTTGAATTTTATAGTCGTTAATTATGTTGTTAATTTTTTAATAAGTAATCTTTAAGCTTTTAGCTTTATATTATATGTCTGATTTAAATATTATACTTCCATCAAAATTATCCATTGTATCAGAGGTTGATACGAAAGGAGTCTATGAAATTGATGGCCTTTACCCAGGATATGGACACACTTTAGGGAATTCACTTCGTCGAATCATATTATCTTCTCTCGTTGGAGCAGCTATTACTTCTCTTAAAATTGATGGTATTGATCATGAATTTTCTGTAATTGATGGAGTTAAAGAAGATGTTATTACTATTTTATTAAGCTTAAAACAAGTTCGTTTTCATTTACTAACAGATGAACCTCAAGTAGTTAAGCTTTTAGTTAAAGGACCTAAAAAGATTACAGCGGCTGATATAGATACTGGAGGACAAGTTGAAGTTTTAAACAAAGATTTATATATTGCTGAGATAACAAATAAAACAACTCTTTCAATTGAAATGACGGTTGAAAAAGGTTTAGGATTTGTTTCTAAGGATATTCACCAAAAAAGTAAGACAGATGTGGGAGTTATTGCTGTTGATGCCATATTTACACCTATTCGTAGAGTTTCGTATGAAATTGAAAATATGAGAGTAGGAGATAAAACAAATCATAATAGATTGAGAATAACAATTGAGACAGATGGAACTATTTCTCCGCATGAAGCTTTAGAAAAAGCTATTACTATAATGATAGAACAATTGCAAACCATTGCTGGATTTGTTATAACTCCTAAAATCATTAGTAATGAAATTGACGAAATTAAAAAAATAGAAAAAGAAAATGAGTTAGATAAAAATAAGAAGATTGAAAGCGATATTACCGATATACTAAAGACAAGAATAGATACATTGAATATTTCAACACGAACACTTAATGCTCTAATCATAGCTAATATAAGAACAATTGGAGGAATAGCTAGAAAGAAAAAGGAAGATTTACTTGAGATAGAGGGTATCGGAGATAAAGGGATTCAAGAAATTAAAAAAATCTTGAGTAATTATGGTCTTTCTTTAAAATAGAATTTTTGTTAAAAATTATTAAATTATAATCTGTTAAAATATGAGACACCACAATAATGTAAGAAAATTTAATCGAAAGAAAAATAGTAGAATAGCTCTTTTGAAGGGTTTAGCTTTAGCTTTAATCGCCCATGGAAAAATTACGACAACTGAAGCCAAAGCTAAGGAACTTAGACCTATAATAGAAAAATTAATTACAAAAGCCAATGTAGGCACTCTTGCTTCTCGTCGTTTAGTTATTTCTCGCCTTTATAATTTAAAAAAAGAAGGTAGTAAATTAATAGACGAAATTGCTCCAAAATATAAAGATCGTTCTGGAGGATATACACGTATTACTAAATTACCACGTCGAACAAGTGATGCTAGTAAAATGGCGATAATTGAATTTATTTAAATTATGGATAAAAAAATATACACAATTGATGCTAGTGGAAAAATTTTAGGTCGTGTTGCCTCATTAGCAGCTAAAATGTTGATGGGTAAAACAGAAAAAAACTATGTGGCTAATAAAGTAGCCTCAGTTCATGTCAATATTATTAATGCATCTAAAACAAAAGCAACAGAAAAAAAGAAACTTGAAACTCTTCATAAACATTATACTGGTTATCCTGGAGGATTAAGAACTGAAACCAATACTCAAATAATTGCTAAAAAAGGATGGAAAGAGTTATATAAATTAGCTATCCACGGAATGCTTCCCAATAATAAACTAAGATCACTTTTAATGAAACAATTAACAATTAAGGAATAATATTTATGGCAGAAAAAAAATCAACAAAAGAATATATCAGAGCTATTGGACGTCGTAAAACTGCCACTGCAGTCGTTAAACTTTATAAATCTACTAAGACATCATATTTGATTAATGGTAAAGAAATAGATATTTATTTTCCAACAATTGAATTAAAAAAAGTTGTTACTTCAGCTTTTGAAGTAGCTAATTCTACACAAAAATTCAAAGTGGTTATTACGACTAAAGGTAGTGGAATACATTCTCAAGCTATAGCTTGCAGGCACGGTATATCAAGATGTTTAACTATTTTTGATGAAGATCTTCGTATTATTCTTAAAAAAGCTAAGATGCTTAAACGAGATCCACGTCAAAAAGAACGTCGTAAATTTGGACTTAAGAAAGCTCGTAAAGCACCACAGTGGAGTAAGAGATAATATTAAAAAATTCAGATTTTGTAAAAAGTCTGAATTTTTGTATACTAGAGAAATTATGAAAGATAAAGATGAAAAAAGAAAAATAGTTTCTAAAATAGATAATGATGATTTTACCTTTGAAGATGATGAAGAAGATGATTTTTCATCTAATAGAAAAGATTTAGTGAAGAAGATTAGGGAAGATCTAAAAACTTGCCGAAAAGATAAAGAGGAGTATCTAACTGGCTGGCAGAGAGCTAAAGCAGATTATATCAATTTACAAAAAGAATTAGATCAAATTAGAGTTAGCAGTTCTATCTTAGCTAGGGAGAATTTCGTGCTCAATTTATTACCAGTTATAGATAGTTTTGATATGGCTTTTGATAACAAAAAAGCTTGGGAGAAAGTTGATAAAGAATGGCGTATCGGCATAGAATATATTCATCAACAATTCAAAACTAGCTTATTAATGTCCGGAGTTGAGCAAATTAATGAAATAAATATATCTTTTGATCCTAAAATCCATGATTCTGTAAAAATGATAAATACAAAGAAAAAAGAACAAGATGGTATTATTGCTCAAATTATCCAAATTGGATATAGAATAAATGATCGTATCATTCGCCCTGCTCGGGTAAATGTTTATAAATATAAAGAATAATACCTTTCTATGTTTATTCTTTATTCTTAAATAAAGAGAAGAATTCTTTTTCTGTTTCTTTATCTATTTTATTAGTTGCAATTATAATCATTTCTGAGGAAAGATTTAAATCTTTTTTGATATTAGTAAAGAGATGTTCAAATGGGTACATAGAAATCCAAACAGAATTTTTAAGACAAATAAATCCTGCTTTTTTAAGCAAATAACGTAGTGCTTCTCTTTCATTTTTTCTTTCCTCAGGTAAATCTAATATTATGATTCTCCAAAATCCATCCCATTTTATTGAGACTAAACTGGATTTATTTTTAAGAATAAGATCGTTAAGTTTTTGTTTTCCCTCATTAGTTAAACGAAAATATTGATTTCTTTCAGAACTAAATGATTCTACTAATCCATCGTTTATCAGATTTCTAATAGAACGAGTAATTGCGTAATTTGTTTTTTCTTTATTATCTTCTAAATTCTGATTATTTTTTCTAGAATTTATAAAATTTTGTACATTTTTTCTAATAAAATCTATAGGAACAGTTCTTTTATTTGAAAGAGTTCTTAAAATAATCCTTTGAATTGAAGGTTTTTTCATCATATATCACATTTTAGCACTTTTAAAAATATTTGACAAGTATTTTGCGACCGCAAAATACTTGTCAAAATCAATTAATAAGTATACAATAGATGCTGACATACTAATTGAACTGTTCAAATGGTATGTTTATTAAAAATTAATTTATTATTAATCAAATTATAAAAAATATTATGAGTAAAATAATTGGTATAGATTTAGGTACAACTAATAGTGCTGTCGCAATCATAGAAGGAGGACAGCCTAAAATTATTGAGAATGTTGAAGGAGCTAGGACTACTCCTTCTGTAGTTGCAATTACAAAGAATGGAGATAGAATGGTTGGTCTCTTAGCCAAACGTCAGGCTGTAACAAATCCAGAGAACACTGTTTATGGTATTAAGCGTTTTATTGGCCATCGGTTTGATGATCCTGAGATTCAGAAAGACGAGAAAACAATTCCATATAAAATTCAAAAAGGTCAAAATGGTGGGGTTGAGATCAAAATGGGTGATAAGTTTTTAAGACCAGAAGAAATTTCAGCAAAAATTTTAGGCAAAATTAAAGCAGATGTTGAAGCTAAGCTCGGTGAAAAAATTACAGAAGCTGTTATTACTGTCCCTGCTTATTTCAATGATGCTCAGCGTAAGGCAACTAAAGACGCAGGAGTTATTGCAGGACTTGAAGTTAAACGTATTATTAATGAACCAACGGCAGCTGCTCTAGCTTACGGTTTTAATAAGAAGAAAAATGAAAAAATCGTAGTTTATGATTTTGGAGGAGGGACATTTGATGTTTCAGTTCTGGAAGTAGGAGATGATGTTATTGAAGTTAAATCAACAGATGGTGATTCTCATATGGGGGGAGAAGATATTGATCAAAAAATTATTAAATGGATTGCCGATGAATATAAAAAAGAGTCAGGAATTGATATTACTAAGGATGTATTAGCGCTTCAACGGTTAAAAGAAGCTGCAGAAAAAACGAAACATGAACTTTCCACAACAATGGAATCGGAAATAAATATTCCATTTATAACTTCAGATGAATCTGGACCTAAGCACTTATTACTTAAAATGAATAGAGCAACCTTAGAATCTTTAGCTGAAGAATACATAACTCGTTCTATTGAAATAACTAAAAGAGCAATTGAAGCTTCTCCATTTAAAATGTCCGAAATTAATGAAATTATTTTAGTTGGAGGACAGACAAGGATGCCAGCAATTGCTGAAGCTGTTAAAAAACTTTTTGGTAAAGATCCTAATCGTTCCATCAATCCTGATGAAGTTGTAGCACTTGGTGCTGCTGTTCAAGCTGGAGTTTTACAAGGAGATGTTCGAGATGTTTTACTTCTAGATGTTATTCCTTTATCTCTTGAAATTGAAACATTAGGTGGAGTTGCGACAAAACTAATTGAACGTAATACAACAATTCCAAGTTCTAAGTCACAAGTATTTTCAACAGCAGCTGATAATCAAACGTCGGTTGAAATTCATATCACTCAAGGAGAAAGACCTATGGCTCAAGATAATAAATCTCTTGGTCGTTTCATTCTAGATGGTATACCACCATCTCCTCGCGGAATGCCACAAATAGATGTTACTTTTGATGTTGATGCTAATGGAATTTTAAATGTTAAAGCTAAAGATAAAGCTTCTGGAAAAGAACAATCTATTCGGATAGAAGCGAGTTCTGGTCTTTCTGAGGAAGATATTGAAAAGATGAGGAAAGATGCTGAAACTCATACAGAGGAAGATAAGAAAAAGAAAGAATTAGTTGATATTAAGAATACAGCTGAAATGATGATATTTACAGCTGAGAAATCAATAAAAGATTATGGAGATAAAGTTACTCCTGAAATTAAATCAGAGATAGAAAATAAAATTTCAGCTCTAAAAAAAGCTAAAGATGGAGACGATTTAGAATTAATTAGAACGGCTAATACTGATCTATCTGATGAAATATCTAAAATTGGTGAAATAATAGCTAAAGAAACCAAAGCTTCAGCTGAAAAGAAACCAGAAGATGAAAAAAAACCAGGAGAGCAAAAGGATGAAATAAAAGATGCCGAGGTCAATGAAAGTTCAGTTAATGAAGATCCAGTTGATGAGAAATCAAAAGAAGATAAATAACAATGGCAAAAGATTATTATAAAACATTAAATCTTGACAAGAATGCCTCAAAAGATGAAATAAAGAAATCATTTCATGTTCTTGCCCATAAATATCATCCAGATAAAAATAACGGAGACGATAGTAAATTCAAAGAAGTTAATGAAGCATATCAAGTACTTTACGATGATAAAAAAAGAGCGAATTATGATCGTTTTGGTTCTGCTGATATGAATGGTTTTTCTCAAGGAAGACAACAATCAAACTGGGGAGGTTTTTCTGGAGAACAACAATGGGATTTTTCTAATTTTTCTCAGAATGGAGAAGGCTTTGATATGGGAGATTTAGGAGATATATTTGGAGATATATTTAGAGGTGGACACAGAGGAAATAATGTTCGTCGCGGACGTGATCTATCCGTAGAAATTAATTTATCTTTTGAAGAGTCTATTTTCGGAGTAAGTCGAGAAATAAATATCAATAAACAAACAGTTTGTGATAGTTGTAATGGAAGTGGAGCAAAAAAGGGAACAAAAATAGATTCTTGTAAAACTTGTAATGGACAAGGAAAAGTGCGTGAAATTAAGCGTTCAATTTTTGGTAATTTTTCAAGTATTAAAATTTGCGATGATTGTCATGGTTCGGGTAAAGTTCCATCTGAAAGATGTCCGGATTGTCGAGGATCTGGTATTCGTAAGAAAGAAGAGAATATTAAATTTAAGATTCCTGCAGGAATTAATAATGATGAAATGATTAGACTGAATGGACAAGGTGAAGCTATTTCTGGTGGAACAGCTGGTGATTTATATATAAAAGTAAAGATTACTCCACATAAGGAATATAAAAGAGATGGCCTAAATTTAACAATTAATTTATCTATAAAATTAACTGATTCACTCTTAGGAATGACCTATGAATTAAAAACCTTAGAAGGTAAAATTATAGAAGTTAAAATTCCTCAAGGTATAAAACATGGAGAACTTCTTCGGGTTAAAGGCAAAGGAGTTCCTTCAGGAAATAATAGAGGTGATATTATTATAAAGATATTGATTAATATTCCATCTAAAATATCTAAAGAAGCTAAAAAGTTAATAGAAGAACTAAAAGGAGAAGGATTTTAATTCTTAAAAATTTTAGGTCCAGTAGGGGAGTCTTTAATTTCATAACCTTGCTCTTTTATTTTATCACGTAGTTTATCACTTTTCTCCCAGTCTTTACTACTTCTTGCTTTTTCTCTTTCTGTAACTAAGACTTTAACCTCTTTAGGAATAACCTCTTTTTTCAAGTTTATTAAGCCTAATCCAAAAACTCTATCAAAATCTAGGAGGGTAGCCTTTTTGTCTTCATTAAAAATTTCCTTATCTTTTATTAAATCCCATAAAACTGTTAAAGCTCTAGGCGTATCTAAATCTTTATCCATAAATTTAATTAATTGATTCTTATAAGTTTCATTAACTTTTCCAACTCCATCTTGTGAATTAATAAAAATTTCTCTAATTTTAGAAAGAGCAGTTTCCATGCCCTTAATATTTTCTAATGTAAAATTAGTTTGCGTTCTATAATGTGAAGTATATAACCATAATCTAAAAGCAATGGGGTCAATCTTTTTTTCTATAATATCATGCAAAGTATAAAAATTATTTAAAGATTTTGACATCTTTTTTCCATTAACTAGTAAAAATTCATTGTGCATAAAATATTTTACAAACTGTTTTCCAGTAGCACACTCTGATTGGGCTATTTCATTTTCGTGGTGAGGAAACATATTATCAACACCTCCAGTATGAATATCAAAACTTTCTCCTAATTCATTCATACTCATAGCCGAGCATTCTATATGCCAACCAGGTCGTCCTTTCGTTAGGAGAGTATTTCTATTTAAAATATTTTCTGGCTCCCAAAATACATCTCCATCATCCAAATCCCAAGCTTTCCATAAAGCAAAATCCAGAGCATTTTCCTTTTCATATTCGTCCTTCTTTAATCTTCCTTGTGCATTTTTTTTTAATTCACTAATTTTAAAATGTGATAATTTTCCATAATTTTTATCTTTATGAATATTAAAATAAATTGAACCATCATTAGCCTTATAAGCATAACCATTCTTTATAAGTTTTTCTATTAACTCAATCATTTCTTTTATATAATTAGTGGCTTTAGTATATTTATCTGCTGGAACTATATTAAGAATTTTAATATCTTTAAAAAAAGATTCAGTATAAAATTCTGTAAATTCAGCAAGATTTTTGTTTTGAGTCTGCGAATCACGAATAGTTTTATCATCAATATCAGTAATATTCATAATATGTTTAACTTTATAACCACGGTAAATAAGATATCTCTTCAAAATATCTCCAAATATATAAGCTCTATAATTACCAATATGGGGATAATCATATACAGTTGGTCCACAAGTATATAATCCAACATTAGGCGGATTCAGAGGTTCAAATAATTCTAATTTTCTAGATAAACTATTAAATAATTCTAAGGCCATACTGATTATTATAACGTTAAACTTGCTTTTTTCAAAGATTTTGTGTAATATAATGCCTATGGAATCAAAGGAATTTGCAGTTATACAAACTGGTGGTAAACAATACAAAGTTATAGTTGGAGATATTTTGAAAATTGAAAAAATAAAAGGCGATTTTAAGGTGGGAGATAAGATTATTTTTGATAAAGTTCTATTGGTTGATAATGGTAAGGATACTACGATAGGTTCTCCTTTTATTGAGGGAGCTACAGTAGAATCGTTATTTCAGAAATCAGGTAAAGGTAAAACTATTAAAGTCGTTAAATATAAAGCTAAAAGTCGATACCTAAAAAAGAATGGTCATCGTCAGCCTTTTATAGAAGTAAAAATTTCAGCCATCAAATAAAATCCGTAGATTTAGTATCTACGGATTTTATTTGTATTAAGATCTGTTTTCTAGAGCACTTTTAATTGTTTCAGAATCAGAATATTCTAATTCAGTTCCAGTTGATAGACCACGACCCAAAGATACGATATTAAGATCATAAGTTTTTTGAAATTGAGATAAAATTTCTCTAATATAACTATCTGTATATTCACCTTGAGGATTTATAGAAAGAGCCAAAATAATTTCTTTGAGTTCTTTATTTTTAATCCTTGCCCTTATGATATGTTTCAATTCTTCTATTCTTATGAAATTAGGTGTTTCTTTTGTTACTATGGGTATAAGACCGCCAAGAATAAAATACATTCCATCATATTTTTGACTCCTTTTAATACTTTCATAATCAGCATCTTTTTCAATAATTAAAAGAGTAGAATGGTCAGTTTTAGGATTTGCACAAATTTCACACAAGTTTTTATTTTTTCCATAAAAGAAAAGAAAACAGGATTTACATTGTGAAATAGCGTTTTTTATATTCAAAATATCTTCACCTAATTCCTTAACATAATTAGAGTTTTTATGAAGCAAAAAATAAACAAAACGTTTTGCTTGTCTCTCCCCGATACCAGGAAATTTTTTAAATAATTCTGTTAATTGGTCTATAGGGTTCATATTTAAAACTGATCAATATCGTCAGCCTCTTTTGGTGAGGCTGAAAATTGATTCAAATTAGATTTTTCAATACTCATAAATGTTGTAGTTTTTTCATCAAAATATAAACTAACTTTCCCAACTGGACCATTACGATGTTTTTCTATTAAAATCTCTGCGATATTTGTTCTTTCTGACTCTTCTTTTCCTTTATCTTCACGATGAATAAACATTACAACATCGGCATCTTGTTCAATTGATCCAGAATCACGTAAATCTGATAGCCTAGGACGACCTCCACGAGACTCTACCGCTCGAGATAACTGAGATAGAGCTAAAACAGGTACATCAAATTCTTTTGCCAGAGCCTTTAACGATCTAGAAATCTCTGTAACTTGATTAACCATACTATCGTAATTTTTTGAAGTAGACATTAATTGTAAATAATCAACAATAATTAAACCTAAACCATTAGAAGCTTTAATTCTACGGCAAACTGAACGCATTCGTATAATTGAATTCCCGGCTAAATCATCAACAAATATTGGAGCTCTGGATAATGAATCTAGAGAATCACGTATTTTAGAAAATTCGCTCTCCGCCGATAAATTACCAGTACGAAGATTCCAAGCATTAACATGTGATTGAGCAGCAAGCATTCTATCAACTAATTGTTGAGTACTCATCTCAAGAGAAAAAATAACTGTCGGAATATCATTTTGCAAAGCTGTTTGCCTAGCAATATCAAGAGCGAGTGTAGTTTTACCCATTGAAGGTCGAGCAGCTAAAATAATTAAATCGGATTTTTGAAGACCTGACAGATATTGATCTAAATCATGAAAACCAGTTGGGACACCACGTAACTCACCTTTATTTTCATGTAATCTTTCTAATCGTTCCCAGGCTTCAGGCAAACTATCTTTAAGAGAAGTAAATATATGATCGCCTAAATTTGTATCAATACCAAGCATCCTTTTTTCTGCCTTATCAAGTATATCAAATACATCGTCAATTTCACCTTCAAATCCAAGTTCAGAAATATCTACCCCAGCATTAATAATTTTTCGGAGTATATTTTTTTTATTTACAATGTCAGCATAATGTTTAATATTAGTTGAAGCGGGAACAGAATTAGTAAGTTCGCTTAAATAACTACTTCCACCGATTGATTTAAGTAATTGTTTTTCTTCAAGTTTTTGAGAAACAGAAATTAAATCAATCGGATCACCCTTAGTAGAAAGTTCTACCATTATTTGATAGATTTTAGAATGTTTATTAACATAAAAAGAATCAGCATTAACAATATCACTTATTTCATGAATAGATCCAGGTCGTAACATTATTGATCCTAGAATTGCTTTTTCTGAATCTATACTTTGTGGTGGAATACGAAAATTTGTTTTTTTATTCGTCATATTCAACCATTGTAACATAATAAGAGAAACTCGTATCTCTATAGAAATGGGGATAAAATGTGCAAAACTATTCGTATTTTGTTATTATATATATATGAAAAAACGATTACTTTCAGGAATACAACCCTCAGGAGAAATACATATAGGAAATTATTTTGGAGCTATAAAACAATTTGTAGACCTTCAAGATAAATATGAATCTTTTATTTTTATAGCTGACCTACACGCTATTACAACAATTCAAGATAAAGAAATTCTTTCTAAAAATATCTTAAATGTGGTTATGGATTATTTAGCTTGTGGTTTAGACCCAGAGAAAGTTTGCCTATTCAAACAATCAGATATACCTGAAGTTACTGAATTAACTTGGTATTTTAATTGTATCACAACAGTACCTTTCTTAGAAAGAGCTACAGCTTATAAAGATGCTAATCAAAAAGCTAAAGAAATTAATGTTGGTCTTTTTGACTATCCTGTCTTAATGGCCTCAGATATTTTAATTCAAGATGCTGATATAGTACCAGTAGGCCAAGATCAAAAACAACATATAGAATATGCCAGAGATATTGCTAAAAAATTTAACAACGTCTTTGGTGAAGTTTTTAAATTACCAGAGGCTTTAATTCTTAAAGAGGTTTCTATTGTACCAGGTGTAGATGGAAGGAAAATGAGTAAAAGTTATAACAATAGTATTCCTTTATTTGGGTCAAATGAAGATATAAAAAAAATGGTCATGAAAATAGTAACCGATTCTAAAACTCCAGAAGAAAAAAAAGATCCTGATTCTTGTAATATTTTCGCTTTACATAAATTATTTTTGAATGGTGAAGAATTAGAAAACTTAAGAAATAGATATATAAATGGTGGATTAGGGTATAAAGAATCAAAAGAAATGCTTTTATCAGAAATTATTACTTTCATTTCTCCAATGAGAGAAAAGAGGGAAATTTATGAAAACAATCCATCTTTAGTAGTTGATATTTTAAAGAAGGGAGCCCTAAAAGTTAAAATTCAGGCTCAAGAAAAAATAAAGCTTGTCCGCGATAAAATAGGTGTCAACATACGGATATGAAAATAATTGCAACAATTTTACTTTTGGTCTTTGGGGTAATTTATTATCCATTAAATTCTCTTTATTTATTTACTCAAAAATGGTATTTACCAATGTGGAAAAAAGATAAAT
>VAOZ01034203.1_pt1 | contig 24905 bp, 26 predicted proteins | sample 3394041 | NCBI WGS metagenome assembly VAOZ01 (sample SAMN08290431, study PRJNA428436) | hydrothermal vent metagenome | isolation source: Deep-sea hydrothermal vent chimney | place: Indian Ocean: Southwest Indian Ridge
ATCATCATCATCACCATCGCCACCATCACAACAGTAACGACAATGGCAGTAGCGGCAGGGATAGCAATAGTAACAGCAGTAACGATAATGGCAGCCATAGTAAGAAAGGCATCCCTGCGGGCGTGATATGCCGTTGCGGTACGAAGACTGGGAACGCGATATATAACAGCAATGGCCATACCGCAGGTAACAGTAATGCAGAGGGCGTTGATGGCGGCGGTCAGGACAAAATGACGAATGAAGCCAATGATCGTGCTGAGGGTGATGGTCAGGATCATACGGATAACAGCAACTCCAGTAACAGCAACGCCAGTAACAGCAACTCCAGTAACGGCAACTCCAGTAACAGCAACTCCAGTAACGGCAACTCCAGTAATACTGCTTACAGGAAGTCGTCGCCTTGTACTTGTGTCAATGCTAATGGCAAGACGACTACGGGTTACTGGACTACGGGTGGTACTCCAGTTGTGCCGGGCGCTTCATCTGTGCCTAGCGCACTCCGCGAGATTCATGGTCAGTAGTTACCCGATAAACGATGGCATTTTTGTCGCTATAAACCTTTCTGAAGTGGCGATTACGCCTGGCCATCCGTATAAACCCCTTGTGGTGAGTGTCGGTGAATGCGTAAGCGGTACCAAAGGTGTCAAGCAGCGCATCTTCAGGGTGTGCGATTCTACCCTTGCTGATGTTTCGCCATAGCTTATAAAGTCTGGCGTCCTTCAGACGCATATAATCCGGATCCAGCCCAACGATGTAAGTGTTGTGTCGATCGTGGAAGAACAGTCGCGGAAAATCATCCCAATCGGTATTGAATACCCGGGCGCCATCCTGCGTATGCCTAATAAGCCACTGCGCCGCCCCGCGATAGGCATGGATAGGTGCGCGGTGCATCATCGTGTGATATGTCTGATCCAGGGTTTGATAGCTGATGCCTCCCAGCACCAATAGCGCAATGACAGATAGCATCCGCTGCCGCTGCCAAAATCCGGTATCAGCCGCGCGGTGCAGCCATGCCTTGGCGGAAAAGGCGAAAAAGAGAATCGCCGCAGGTGGAAAAAACTCAATAAATCGGCGCGATTTGAGTAGCATGACAAGCCACATGGTCGCGGTCAGGAACCAGAACAGGCGGGCCGGGTCGCGTTGCCAGTCATTTCTATTGGTGAGTAGCAAACCGCATACCCAGGCGGCAAGCGGGAGATAGGCAATTTTTAACAGGTGCAGGCTGCTGTAGGGATACCATTCATTGCCTACATGCGTGTCAAAGTTGCTCGACAGAATCTTCATGCGTATGGCATCCCATAGAAAACCGATGTTATCGGGGAAGTAGGGATTGATGATAAGGCCTGCGGCCATGCCGATGCAAACCGCGATCAGAGGTTTGAAATCCAGCTTACGCTCTTCAATATAATAGGCGACCATGCCGAACAGGGCGAACGGAATCAGGATGGGAAACAGCTTGTAGGTCCAGGTAAACAGCAATGCCGTCAGCGCCAGCAGGCGGACATTTCGCTGCATCAGGCAATGAAAGGTGAGAAAGGTGTAGGCCAGCGCGAGCACTGGTGGTCTGGGCATGCTCATGCGATACAGGAAGGCTGTGGATGATGCGATCAGGATGAGCAGCCAGAACAATGGATACGGGATGTCGTATCGTTTAAGTAGATAAACGAAGAGTGTGCATGTTAGTGCAGCAAAAAAAGTTACGGATAGCCTGGCTGCGTGGTCAAGTGTCAAAAATGCTGTGAATGGACTCTGTAACAGGTGAAACAGCAGGTGCATATCCACATAGTGCGCTGTATCCAGTAATGTAAATTGCAGATAGGGGAAAGTGACGTGCAGCCCTTCGCTTCGTATCAGCGCGGCCATGGCAATATGGTAATAGCCATCATTTCCAGCCAGCCCTGGAGCCGTGAATTGCAAAAAGCCGAATATGCCTGCGGTGATGATAAACGCTGCGGGAAGTTCCCATAAGCGCAGGGGTTTTCGGTGACCTCTGTTGGAACCCGTCGATAGGGACATAGCAGCGGAGGGTACGCATACGCAGGCGGACGGGCAATTGTACTTATGCGCTGGCTCTTCTTTTTTACATCACTTATATTGAGCCAATTGTAAAACTGCGTGAGCAGCGATCGGGCCTATTGTACTCGAATTAAAATCAAGGGTTCGGGTGAGGTGTGGCTCCTTGTTCGGGAGATTCAAGCGTTCGGGCTATGCGTTCAACATCTGTCGAGGTGAAGATGCTACGATTATTTTTTCTTTTTTTTGTCATGTTTTTGTCTGTCGTAGGGGTATCTTATGCCTCGAATCAGACGGTGTTGAGTAAAGCAAGTCTGGACATGAAGGCCGGACATTATTCCGTTGCCCTCAAAGGGTTACGGCAACTTGTGCGTGGGGATAAAAACAATGACCAGGCATGGTTCCTGCTTGGCGTTGCATATACGCATGAACGCTACTACCACCAGGCTATCGAGGCTTTTCGCCAGGTGATAACACTGCGCCCCAATATGGCGGAACCACACAATAATCTTGCAGCAATTTATAGCGCTTTGGGCGATCCCAAAACGGCTTCCCATGAGTTGGAGCAAGCTCTGGCCAAGCGCCCTGATTTGGTGAAGACTGAAAAGAATCTGGCTGATTTGTACGTTAAACTCGCGCTTAAACATTATCGTGATAGCCTAAAAAAGGTACAGGATCCTGTTATGAGGCAGCGCTATATACGTTTATTGAATGTTCTGGGGCCCATAAGGAATGATACGGGGTCGGTAAAAGCTGACGCCGTACACCGCCCCGGGCTGCAATCAATTGTGGCTATTGGTAGAAAATCGGAGCGGAGCAGTGGGCAAGTACAAGTACAAGTACAAGTAAATACCCGGAAGCGCTAAAGGAGCACACCTGCATTATTCATGAATAATGCAGGCCATAACACGGAGTTCACGGTTTCTTCGATCTCGATGCTTTTTCCACATGGCCGGAAATACCGGAACGACGGGCCAGTTCGGCCAGCACATCGCTGGATGACAGGCCCTTCTCGGCCAGCATGACCATGGTATGAAACCACAGGTCCGCAGTTTCATGGATAATCTGATTTTTAGCCCCGTTCTTGGCAGCAATAATAGTTTCGGTTGCTTCTTCGCCGATTTTCTCCAGTATCTTGTCTGGCTTGGCATACAAGGATGCAACATAGGATGTTTCCGGCGACTCACCCTTTCGTTCTTCCAGGATTTGCTCCAAATGTTTAAGTATATTATTCACTCACAGGCTCCTCCATGATCGCCCAGTGATTATCCTGTCGTTGATTGTAAAAACAGGATGCACGGTAGGTATGGCACGCCGGGCCAGTCTGCTCAACCTCAAGCAACAGCGAATCGCCGTCGCAGTCCAGATACATATTCACGACCCTTTGCACATGGCCGCTGGTTTCGCCTTTCTTCCACTGGCATTGGCGTGAGCGCGAGTAGTAGTGGGCAAATCCCGTCGCAAGCGTTTGGCGCACGGCTTCTTCATTCATCCATGCCAGCATTAAGACACGTCCGCTTGTCCCATCTTGCGTGATGGCGGGTAGCAGACCCTGCGCATCGAATTTGATGGCTTCCAACAGGTTCATGTCAGTTTCGCAAGCGCCCGGCCTGCCGCAGCAATGGTATTGTCGATGTCTTCATCGCTATGAGCCGCAGATACGAACGCCGTTTCAAACTGGCTGGGTGCCAGATAGATGCCTTCATCCAGCATGGCATGAAAGAAGTGGCCAAAAAAGGTAAAATCGCAGCCTTTCAAAACATCGCTGTGGTTCACGATAGCCTCATGCCTGGTAAAGAAGATGGTAAACATTGAACCAAAGCGGTTGGCTATGGCAGGCACACCGGCGGCCTTGCACCCGTCCAGCAGCCCGGCGACCAGACGCGCGGACTTCTCTTCCAGGGATTCATAGAAGTTGTCCTTTTTCAGGCGTGCCAATGTTTCGACCCCTGCGCGCATGGCCAGCGGGTTACCGGATAGGGTGCCTGCCTGATATACAGGCCCATCCGGCGCAATTTTGCGCATAATTTCTTCACGGCCTCCATAAGCGCCGACTGGCAGGCCGCCACCAATAATCTTTCCCAAGCAGGTCAGATCAGGGGTGATAGCGAAGCGCTCCTGCGCGCCACCGGCCGCGACGCGGAAGCCACACATGACTTCGTCGAAGATCAGCAGTGTATCTTCTTCGTCGCAGAGATTCCGTAAGCCCCGCAAAAATCCGCTGGAATATAAATCGAGTACACCGGTATTACCCGGCACAGGTTCGACGATGATACAAGCGATTTCGCCTTTGTTTTCAGCGAATAGAGCCTCAACCGCTTGCATATCGTTGAACGGGGCGGTAAGCGTGAGTTTGGCATAGTCTGCTGGTACCCCGTCGGAATCGGGTACGCCGAAGGTGGCGGCGCCACTCCCTGCCTTGACCAACAGCCCGTCTGCATGGCCATGATAACCGCCATCGAATTTAATGATTTTATCGCGACCGGTAAAACCACGCGCCAACCTCAATGCACTCATGGTCGCTTCGGTGCCGGAGTTAACGAAGCGGATGACATCAATGGACGGCACCATGTCCACCACCCGTTTGGCGAGGTCAATCTCCAGCTCACAAGGGGCGCCGAAGCTCATGCCGTGCTCTGCGGTTTCCTGCACACCCCTGACGACATCGGGGTGTGCATGGCCGAGAATCATCGGTCCCCAGGAGCCGACATAATCAATATATTCATTACCATCAACGTCTCGTAGGCGGCTGCCAAATGCGCGTTCGATGAAACGCGGCGTGCCGCCAACCGACTTGAATGCGCGCACGGGTGAGTTAACACCACCTGGCAGCAGCTTTCGCGCCCTGTTGAAATCATTTTCAGATTGTTCGATTGGTGGCATGAATTACCCCCGCCTTTGCAAAGTCAGGCGACGTTAGAAAAACAAGGTCGTGATGTCAAACCTCATGGCACCAATAGCGCCACATTCACAGGCGGGTTTTTTGTGGGGAGGAGCTTAACCTGCATTATTCATGAATCGCCGCGATGATTGCTCCGGGCCTTTGTTCGCTGGCAGATTCTAGGGAAGGAGACCGTAGCCATTCGTACGGACGAGCGACGAGGGGTTCGGTGCGGACAAAGGAACAAGCAAGGGCGCGGCCGTGTTTATGAATGATGCAGGTTAATGATGGCCGGTCGTATCAAGGGGTGGCAGTGATTGGTCGGGCAAAACAATGTCTGGAATTTGATGTGACACAGGCAGCACTACTGTCGAAACAGTTACCTCAAGGGAGGAAATAGTCGCTTCCAGTTTATGTATGCGCTGATTTATCGAGGTGATCTTCCTCCGGTAAATGGAGTGTTGCGATTCCAGCTGATCGATATGATGAGACAGTTCGAGATCCATTGAGGTGATCGTGGCGAGTCCCGCCATGCCAATCAAGGCAAGGAATATTACCGGGGCAGGACGCAACCGTGGTATGGAAGCATGGGGCAATATCCCCGTTGCTAATGTTTCCGGCATGTCAGCTTGAGTGGACATTTCAGGACTCTGCCGCAGGGGGTTATGCACCTCGGGATGGCTTATCCGCGCATGGGCGATGCTGCGGGTATCAGGAGGCGGACTCTGCCCACCTTCTTCCAGCAAAAAGTCTTCCAGGCTATCGAGTTCCCCGGCATAAGCATCCGGAGTATTAAGTGCATCGGTGGATTGTTTTGGGCGGTGTGTCGTGTGTATACCCCCTTGACCTGAATTTCCCGATTTTTCCTCAAATTGTGACCTTTTGTCTTTTAATGGGTTATTTTCAGAATGATTCGCCATCCTTTCTCCTTATATTTCTCTAACTTGGCAGTCTGTCGGATTTGATTCACGTCGCAAGTTATTTTGTCCATGCCACTTGACCACCGCAGGATATTTTGGGCCACTTCCCTGCCGCGCAGTAGATTTTCCATAAGCCCAACAGACGCCTAGGGCTGCCCTTTACCCACAAATCGTGCCACAGCGAGTCATCCGGTGGTCATATGCAAGGCGCGCTCTTGAAGCAACGGTTGTATCCCTTGCAAGGAGAGCGGAACGCAGCAGATGGCCGCCGGATGACTCGCCCGAAGGGGGTCCTTGCACACGGATCATACCTGCGTTGCGGCGCTTGCCAATGGAATAACCCATCCCGTATCTAGTTCGCTTGGGCCGTGCAATCCTTTACGGCCTACTCGCGAGCCATGTGCAGGCTCTGAAATAGTGCGTCCTATCGGACACATCCTATTTTGGCACATCGCGATGCCGTATAGGAGCGGGACGGACCATCCCATTAGACTTCGATTAGATTTAATCTAAAGTGCTGCCATACTCCCCCATACGTCAGCGATCAGGAGGAGGTATGAGTCGCCAACCCTGGTTTGTTTTGCACGGGCAACGCCAGCATGTAATCCAGCGCGGTAATAATCGTGATGTTATTTCTGTTTCGGATAATGATTTGATGACACCGCATGAGCGATATCTGGCGCTGGGTAAAGACGGTGGCGTGCGGCGGAGTGCGTATCGGGTACTGTTTGATTGCCATATTGATGCACGTGAGATGCAGGGAATCAGAGATGGGGCGAATAAATCATGGTATTGGGATCGAATCGGTTCAAAGAGGAGATTGAAGCATTGACGGCAAGGCAAACAAAACCGAAAGCGAGGGGTAGGGATAGGAAATCGAAGGCATATCATGCGAGCGGATAAATCAATCGAGTCTGACCCCATTGATCTTGAAGGAAAGACGGCCAGGGGGCGTAAGCTGGTATGGAGAAATGGCCCACTAACTGCCGACGATCCGGTGGCAGCCTGGAACGGATTGCTTGATGCCAGAGGGCTGACCGAGGCCGACTCGTTTTTCGCACCGCGCCTTGCCGATTTACCCGACCCGTTTGGCATGGTGGATATGGAGAAAGCGGCGGGGCGCGTTGTCGAGGCTATCCTTACAGGCGAGAAAATTCATATCTTCGGCGATTTTGACGCCGATGGTGTCAATGGAACGGCGATTCTGCTGGAGGCGTTACGTGGCACAGGTGCGGAAGTATCGTCCTCCATTCCACACAGGGCTGATGACGGGCATGGGGTTGACGTGCGTGTCGTTCATAAAGTCGCGGCAAGCGGTATCCGGCTTGGTATTAGCGTGGATACTGGAACGACATGCTTTGATGCCTGTTCCGAAGCGAAGACGCTTGGCCTTGATCTGATTATTACCGATCATCATTTGCCTGAGACGGAACTTCCCGATGCTTTTGCGTTGCTTAATCCGGCGCGTGACGACTGTGGCTTTGCCAATCGAAAACTCTGCGGTACAGGTGTCGCTTTCTTCCTGCTTATGGCGATTTGGAAACGATTGAGAGAGCGAGGGAAGTCTCCTGAATATGATCTACGGGAATTGCTGGGCCACGTGGCCATCGCCACTGTGGCCGATGTAATGGATCTGGTCGGAGTGAACCGGATTCTGGTGTACTATGGTCTGCAACGGATCAACACGAAGCCCTCTCCGGGCATCGCGGCACTGATGCGAACGGCCAGAGTGAGAAAAGCCGTCACGACGGAAACTATTGGTTTCTATCTGGCACCACGCATCAATGCGGCCGGGCGCATGCGGTATGGCGAGGAGGCTATGCGGCTGCTGTCCACGCATAACGCGGACGAAGCGGCGCGGTTGGCCAATGTACTGGATGAAACCAATAAGCAGCGGCGCAAGGTGGAGCTGGAGGTGTTCAAACAAGCTGAAACCAGGCTGGATGGTGCTGATACCCTGGCCGCTTACGACAAGGGCTGGCATGCAGGTGTAGTAGGACTGGTGGCAGGAAGGCTTGCACGTACACACGGCAGACCGGCGGCCGTCGGTTTTGTATCGCCTGACGGTAGGGTTCGCGTTTCATTGCGTGGCCAACCGGGATTTCATGTGGGGGATTTACTGAAGAGATGTAGCGACCACCTTGAGGGCTTTGGCGGCCATGCCGGTGCGGGAGGTGGAACGGTCAGGGCAGGGGAGTGGGATCATTTCGTTGCCGCCTTCGGGGTGGCGGTTTCGGAACAGCGGGAAAGTGCGGGTGAAGCCCATATTCAGGGGGTTGACGGCGTACTGGGGCTGGGCGCGATGCATATCGGCCTGGCAGAGCGTTTACGACGTTTTGATCCTGTCGGGCATGGCAATCCGCCCTGCACATGGGTGCTGCGGGATGTGCATATTGCCGACCGTCGCGACTTGAAGGGTGGCGTAGTCCGGTTCAAACTTAGTGACGGTATTCGCTGGCTGGATGCCATTGTATTTAACGGCAACGGTTTAAGTGACACCCTCCAGCCAGGTCTCGTGGTATCACTTCTTGGGCAGTTGCAGAAGGACGACTGGCGCGGGGGTGATGCGATTCAGTTTATTATTGAGGATACGCTGATCCGATGAGCCGGCCTGCTATTGCCATCATCCATCTTGGCCATTTGCGTCGTAACTACCGGATTCTAAAAAAGATGGCAGGAAGTGCCAAAATGATGGCTGTCGTCAAAGCTGATGCCTACGGCCATGGGCTTGACCTGATCGCGCCAACGCTCCTGGACGAAGGTTGCACATGCTTTGCGGTTACGGATGCGAAAGAAGGTTCTCGGCTCCGGCGTATCCTTGGCAAGAAGTCTGATATTATCGTTTTTTCCGGTATCTTCGATGTGGAAGATGCCAGTATGTGTTTGGAGTCCGGTCTTACCCCCGTGGTAAGCGAAGCTTGGCAAATCCGTACGCTTAAAAACACATCGTTCGTCGGTCATGTCTGGATAAAGGTGGATACCGGCATGCACAGGCTGGGTTGCGAGGATGCGGCGTACATGTTCTCGACGTGTCGAGACCAAGGCATAGGCGTTGCGGGTATCATGAGCCATCTGGCCTGTGCCGACATGCCGAACCATCCGCTTAACCGTCGGCAGGCTGAAGCCTTCCGACAATGTATGACGACACTGCCTGAACCCGTGAACGCTTCCCTCCTGAATAGCGCCGGACTGGCGACCATGCAGGAATATACAATGGATGTGGTACGTCCCGGCATTGCGCTGTATGGCGCGGAACCGGTAAGGAATTGGTCGCTCGGCCTACAACCTGTTATGCAACTGACCAGTCGGATTATGCAAGTGCGCACGGTGCGCAAGGGGGAGAGTATCTCCTATGGTGCGACATTTACTGTCCCGGAGGATATGCGCATCGCCATAGCCGCATTGGGCTATGCGGATGGGTTGCCGCGCAGTCTCTCCAATTGCGGGATAGCCATGGCGACGAATAAACATGGCAAGGATACGGCTATACTTCCTCTCGTAGGCCGCGTATGTATGGATTTTTGTCTTTTGGATGCTAGTTATATTTCCCTTGCTACCAATGATATGGTGGAGTTTTGGGGGGGTGCCATGCTAGCCGTGGACGTGGCACGACGAGCGGGAACCATTGCATATGAACTGTTCACCGGGGTAGGAGAGCGAGTCATGCGGAAGGCGGTCATGTGAAATTTCTCCAGGGTATTGGTGGTTTGCTGGAGGCTGCATTCATGCGCTCTGGCCTCTATGCCTGCACATTGTTGCAAGTGGTTCGTGGTATGGTCTCGCCACCGTGGTATCCGGGATTGTTTTTACGGCGGGCCGAGGAGGTCGGCGTACAGTCATTGCCGGTCGTCCTGCTCACAGCCCTGTTTACCGGCATGGTGCTGGCCCTGCAATCCTATATTGGATTCCACCGCTTTGGTGCGGAGAGTATGGTAGCGGCGGTTGTATCCATGTCCATGCTACGTGAACTGGGACCCGTGCTGGTGGGATTGATGGTCGCTGGTCGGGTTGGTGCATCGTTTGCCGCCGAACTGGGCACCATGCGTGTGACCGCGCAGATCGACGCCCTGTGGACACTTTCCACGGATCCCTTCCGTTACCTTATCATGCCCCGTGTTTTCTCCGCAATACTTATGATGCCTTTGTTGGTGGCGCTGGCGGATGCTGTTGGCATGGCTGGCGGATACGGCATCAGCGTGTTCCTCCTTGGTCAGACGCCTACGGTATACATTGAGAATTCGACCATGTTCCTGCAGTTAAATGATTTGTATTCTGGACTCGTCAAGGCTGCTTTCTTTGGTGGAATTATCGGTGTTGTAGGCTGTTCGGAAGGTTTTAATTGCAGCGGCGGTGCGCAGGGCGTAGGGCGTGCGACGACCAGGGCTGTAGTGGTTAGCGCTATGAGTATTTTAGTCTCCGACTACGTCATTACGGCATGGACGTTCCAGTGAACACGCCGAAAATTCAGGTCTGCGATGTAAAAAAGAGCTTTAATGGCAAGATGGTCTTGGATGGTGTCAGCCTCGACGTCATGCAGGGCGAATCCATGGTCATTATTGGACTTTCCGGTACCGGAAAGAGCGTGCTGATGAAATGCATCCTTGGCCTTCTCAAGGCAGATAAAGGCCAGATACTGGTGGATGGAGAGGATTGGAGTACGCTTTCAAAAAAGGCCCAACTGGAACGGATGCGACGTATCGGTATGGTGTTCCAGGGCTCTGCCCTGTTTGACTCATTGCCCATCTGGGAGAATGTCGCGTTTGCCCTGCTACAGCAGGGCATGGGTAAGAAAGAGGCGAGAAAACGGGCCAGCCTTGTATTAGAGATGGTTGGCCTTTCGAATACGGAAGAGCTCATGCCAGCTGAACTTTCCGGTGGTATGAGCAAGCGCGCCGGGCTGGCGCGCGCCATCTGTCACAAACCGGAAATGGTATTTTACGATGAACCGTTAGCGGGACTGGACCCCGTTATGGCCGATAGCATCACCAAGCTTATGCTGCGGCTGCATGAGGAATTCCGGGTTACATCGCTTACCATCGCGCACAATATGACGCTGGCTCGACGCTTTGGAGATCGTACCGCCATGCTGATGGATGGAAAGATTCATCGGATTTTATCGTCCGATGAGCTAGACTCATGTCAGGATCCCGTGGTTCGCCAGTTTGTCGAAGGCCGGGCCGAAGGACCGATTCGTATGCTGGGGGGATGATGGATAACAATGGAATATCGCCATGAATGCGCAAGCCAGGCTGGGGGCTTTTGTCCTTGTTGGTGTGCTGGTCATGGGCCTTTTGAGCATTAAAATTGGCCGGATTCATATATTTGGTAATGATGGGACGACCGTGGAAGCTATATTCAGCAATGTGAGCGGCCTGGAAGATCAAACGCCAGTACGTCTGGCAGGTGTCAGGATCGGTAACGTGGCATCCATCACGCTAAAGGGCAACCGTGCGCTTGTGCGCATACACCTGAAACCGGGCATCACTCTGCCCGCTTCCGCACACGCATCGCTTGCCGGTGGTGGCCTCATGGGTGAGAAGTTCATTGCCCTGAGCGCGGATCCAAACGATACAAAGCCATTACCGTCAGGGAAACGCATTCCTACGGTGTCGAGCGGCAATCTGGATGGGCTGATTGCCAGGGCTGGTTCCGCTGCTGATGATATCCATCAGCTTACAACCATGGGTGAACGCGCCATCCGCGCGTTTATCACCATACTTGATGAAAATAGCGACAGCCTCCACAAGACTATTGGTAACCTGAGTGAGACCAGTGAGGCCATCAAGAAAAAATTACCAGGCGTGCTGACGGGTGCGGGACACACCTTCAAGCGCTTGAATAAAGCTGCAGGTAGCAGTGAGAGTTTCTTCCGCGAAGGTAAAAAAACATTCCGCGATCTTGATGGTTTCCTGGTAGGTAACCGTGAAAATATTTATCGTATGATTTTTGGATTCCGCAAGACTGCGGAGAATCTGGCGGCATTATCCGGCGATCTTCGCCGCAATCCATGGAAACTGATGATTAAGCAAAAGGAAGTGCCGCCTTCCCCGCGTGCCAGACAGAGGAATATGGAAGAAATGATGCTTTCCACAGGCCAGATGGGTCTTGCTCCCGCGCGACGGTAGCCTGTGTCCCTCCTCTCCCGTGCGATGCACGCAGGCAGAGGCGATAACTTGCGGCGCGAACCGTTGGTTTGTGCGCTCGTCTGTGGGCACTTTGGTGGCTTCGCGTGAAGTCATGATGAGTAGTGCATACAAAGCAATCATTCTCGCCTGCCTGTGTTGGCTGCCAATGACAGTCTGGGCTGGAACATACTTTGAGTCAGCACAGCGTCTTCTCGAAGGGGGCCATGAAACCGAAGCGCGGCGGGCATTGGCCCTGGAAATCGAGCTACGCCCGGGAAATCTGGAGGCGCGCTACGACCTCGCTGTACTCCTCATGCGTATCGGTCACAGGAAGGAGGCCCTCCGCCTGTATCAGGAGGACATGAAGCGTGGATGGTATCTACCTGCGGTTGCCAACCTGAGCGCTATTTATCTTAAACAGGGCAAGCGCAAATCTGCCATTCGGTTACTTGAAAACGCTACTCGGAGGTTCCGCTCGGAGGCCGTCCCCTGGTACCTGCTGGCCGCCATTGCCGAACAACAGAAGCAATTCGGGAAAGCGGATCAATATTATCAAAGGTCACTTAAGGCAGATCGCAAGAATGGCTTTGCCCATATCCGTTATGCCCGCTTTTTAGCCAGCCGCCATCGCTTGCGGCTGGCCGTAACCCATGCCGAACACGCTACGCATTTGTTACCCGAATGCGCGCCATGCCTGAATATCGAAGGCGATATCCTGGGCCAGAACCATGAAATAAAGCAGGCGCTGGCCGCCTACCAGCGAGCCATAACCATGTCGTCCGGTCGTACTGCCAGTCGTGTCATCCGACTGAAAATTATTGCCATACTGGATGCGCTTGGCGAGCACCAGCGTGCCGGCATGATGAGACAGGCTATGAAAGCCGAACGCGAAGGGCCTGCCCTGTGAGCCTGTTTCCGCTGCCGTTTCATACCTCCACATTGGGCTCACTCGGCGTGGAGATGGAGTGGATAACCGTAGATGTAAATAGTGGCGCACAAATCCCGGCTGCGCCAAACCTCCTCTCGCACATTGAAGCAACCCCGCACATCAAGCCGGAGTTGTTTACCTCTACCATCGAAATCAATACGGATATTCACACCCGGACGGTGGATTGTGTCGCCGAACTGGAGGCCCTGCATCAGCGGGTTGGTGCCCTGCTCGTGGGGCAGCATGCGGCGCTACTCGCCAGCGGTACCCACCCCTTCTCCCGCTGGCAGGATCAAACGGTCAGCGATGAGGTGCGCTACCATCGCCTGGTTGAGCGTCTATGCTGGATAGCACGACGTTTCAATATTTTTGGCATCCATATGCATGTCGGCATGCCGAGCGGTGATGATTGCATCGCTGCGCTCAACCACTTACTTCCCGTCATGCCTGTTTTCCTCGCAATTTCGGCTAACTCGCCTTACTGGACAAAACATGATACTGGCTTGTCATCCTCTCGTATCAAGATATTCGAGGGCCTGAGTCAGGGGGGAATGCCGTTCTATTTCGAAGACTGGCAGGATTTTGAGTATTGCACCCACCGCTTGATGGCAACCGGAAGCATTGACTCGGTGCGCGATATCTGGTGGGAAATGCGACCACATCCAGACTTCGGGACCCTGGAGATTCGGATTGGAGATATGCCCGCAACCCGAGCCGATACCATGGCCTATGTCGCTTATGTGCGTGCCGAAGCCATGGCCGCAATACATGCGGGGGGGCGCTCCCGTGTGCACCCGTCGCTAATTCGGGAAAACCGCTGGCGTGCATCTCGTTACGGCATACATGCAACCATGATAGCGCCGGAAACAGAAAATCTTGTGCCGGTACTCGACTGGATTGAGAATCGCCTGGATATTCTACCCGGGCAGGGTGCCGAAGTGGAGGACGTTGCAATCGTTCGGGAGCATCTGGCACATTGGCGTCACCGTGGAGATGGTGCAGATAATCAACGCGGCATCCGGCAAGGATCCCAGGGTTGGGATGACATGGTTCAGCGAATGCGCCAGGATGGGTGGAATGATGTTCCAGGCTAGTGTCCTATCCGTGGATAGCGACCTTTTAGTGAGCCGCGTTGCGGCGGTGATGCCGGATGTTGTCGCCTTAAGGCGACATTTACATGTCCATCCCGAACTTTCCGGCCATGAGGAAAAGACAGCTGCTCATGTCGCCATGTTGCTTGAACACAAAGGTCTCGCCGTGCAATCTGGTGTTGGGGGTTATGGATTACTCTCGACAATCAAGACGTCGGAAGACAGGCCATGGGTTGCGCTCAGGGCTGATATGGATGCTCTGCCCATTAGCGATGGCAAGAAAATGTGTGACTACGCTTCTGCTGAGGCGGGCGTTGCCCACGCTTGCGGCCACGATGCGCATACGGCCATGCTGTACGGTGCTGCTGTCGTATTGCAAGGTATGCGGGATGTCTTGCCGTTTAATGTCGCCTGCATCTTTCAACCGGCGGAAGAAAGTGCGGCGGGTGCCCGTATGATGCTGGACGACGGCGTGTTTGACAGCATCCATCCCGAGCGCATTCATGCGCTGCACGTCTACCCTTATCTGCCATCCGGGAGCCTTGGCTTGAAAGATGGTACCATGTGCGCCGCAGCGGACATGTTCGACGTGGAAATAGAAGGACGCGGTGGCCACGCTGCGCGTCCGCATGAATGCATTGATGTTATTCTGATTAGCAGCCATATTATCCAGGCGTTGAATCATATTGTCAGTCGCCGCGTAAATCCGCTGGATCCAGCCGTATTGACCATTGGGCAGATTCATGCGGGCAGCGCAGCCAATGTTATCCCCGGTTGTGCCCGTTTTTCCGGTACAGTACGCTCGTTGCATTCGGACACGCATGAGGAAATTCGCTTGCGTATGGATCGGATCATCCGTCAGACGGCGGAAACATGGGGCGCTACAGCCCGGTTTTACATGCGCCAGGCCATTCCTGTGTTACGCAATGAGGCAAAAACCATGGAAATGCTGCGTGTCAGGCTGGCACAATATATGGCGGATACATCCATCGTCGAAATTGAGGAGCCATCCATGGGCGGAGATGATTTCGCTGAGTTTCTCGGGCAGATACCTGGTGCGCTTCTGCGCCTGGGGACAGGGGGTAGCCCCGCCACGCGTTATCCTCTGCATCATCCCTGCTTTGATGTGGATGAGGCTGCTCTGGCCACGGGCGTGGCCGCGCATGTGTGCATGTGTCTGCCGTGACCATGCTGCGCTTGTCCTTTATCCTGTTTATTACCCTCCCGCTACTGGAATTATATGTGCTCATTCAGGTAGGGGACGATATTGGTGGTCTCAATACCATTGCCCTATGCTTGCTGACGGCCTTTGTCGGCGGTATGCTGATTCGCTGGCAGGGATTGATGACGCTGATGGATGCCCGAAAGCGTATGGCTGCGGGCAATGTTCCCGCTGAGCATGCCTTCCACGGTATCCTTCTGACACTGGCGGGCGTATTATTGTTTACACCGGGTTTTATCACTGATTCTGCAGGCTTCTTGCTGCTGGTTCCACCACTGAGGCGATGGCTGATCCATCGTTTCCTTCCCATCCATATGGTCCGGTCTGGTCGAACCGGGTCGGACATTATTGATGCGGAAATTGTTAAACCAAAAAAGGATGACCATCCTGAAATTCGATATTGAAAGGAGATATTATGTCAACATATATTCAGTCTGCAACCCGCGTTGATGCACGTATCGGGTTCCTCGGACGAACGTACGGCATGCTGACGCTGTGCATCGCTGCCGGAAGCATCGGTGCCTATGCGAGTATGGGGATGACCTTCCCCTATCAGCACCCGTGGATGATGCTTTTTGTCATGATGGGCGGTATTTTCGTGGTGCAAAGGCTTCGTCACACCCCGGTCATCAATGTGATTGCATTGTTGAGTTTTGGCGCCATTACAGGTATGAGTATCGCTCCTCTGATTCACATGGTAGCTGCCAAGTCGGGCATGCTGGTAGCACAGGCGTTCATGACGACCGCTGTTTCTTTCGTTGCTTTGACGATGTATACCTTTATTTCAAAGAAAGATTTTTCCTTTTTGAAGGGTTTCGTCTGGACGGGGCTCGTCGCTATGATCGTGCTGGGCTTGTCCAACTATTTCTTCTTTGAATCCAGCATGGTTGCGCTCGCGAGCTCCGGTATCGGCGTGTTGGTATTTTCCGCCTTCATCCTGTACGACACATCCAGTATACTACGACAGTATCCTGATGATGAGTATATTTCCGCCGCTTTAACGCTGTATCTGGACGTGTTTCTGCTGTTCGAAAATCTTCTGATGCTATTTGGTGTACTTGGCGATGATTAGCGGCGGTCCGAGTCGTTGCGGACATCGTGGATCCTGTCGATGGAACAGTTTGGTCGGTTATTTAAGGTGTATGTTCCCTGCTTTGTTATTCATCATATGACCCTTAGGGGTGTCACTATGCCGGAGTATAGTTCGGCCAACGAAAAACCCCCTGAGTATTATGCTCAGGGGGGGTCTCTGCGTTCAGATACCAATGCTTGGCAACCTTATTTACCGTCTTGCCCCTTTCATGAGAGGGTTCGGCGTATGCAACGACATTAGCCTTGTATGGACTCCATGATCTTGGAGAAACCAACGGTTCCCATGAAAGCCAACGTGCCGCCGGCCAGTGTGTACATTAATTCTTTCATATCTACCTCCTGTCAAAGTCTGCGGGACCAGTATTTCCCGCTTTAGGTAGATGAACCCTATGGGGTCCTTATTAGATGTGCATGAAGGGCGGGTTAGAAAATATTTATTTTTGAAATCGGCTCACTTTCATATCGTCGCAACCTCACATATTGAACGGGTTAAACAGGACAAGTCATCCGGAGAAATCACATAGGGCGGCATGATATAAATCAAGCTTCCAAAAGGCCGTATCCATACCCCTTTCTCCACAAACATCGGCTGCACAAGAGCCATATCGACGGGGCGATCAAATTCGACCACGCCCATGGCACCCAGTACACGCACATCCGTCACTCGCGGCATCGCACGGCATGGTGCGAGTTCACGCTGCAATTGGGATCCAATAGCCATTACGTTTTCTTGCCACGGTGAATCAAGCAATAGATCAATACTGGCCAGCGCCACGGAACAGGCCAGAGGGTTGGCCATAAACGTTGGCCCGTGCATTAAAATATTGCCAGCGGTGTGGATACCTTCGCAAACCTCTCGCGTTGTCAGTACGGCTGCCAGCGTCATATAGCCGCCGGTTAAAGCCTTGCCTACGCACATAATATCCGGCGAAATACCGGCATGCTCACAGGCAAAAAGCTTACCTGTCCGGCCAAACCCTGTAGCTATTTCATCCACGACCAGCAATACGCCGTACTCGTCGCACAGTGTGCGAACACAGCGTAAAAACTCTGGCGCATAGATGCGCATGCCGCCTGCACCTTGTACAACAGGCTCCAGAATCACAGCTGCTATTTCGTGATGGTGTGCCACCATCAAGCGTTGAAAATCAGAGATATACGCCTCGTCCCAATCATCATCCGCGCCATTGGGAGGAGCCTCGGCGAAAAAATGCCCTGGCAGTATACCGGAAAATAGATGGTGCATACCCGACACGGGATCACAAACACCCATTGCACCAAAGGTGTCGCCGTGATAGCCGTGACGGAGAGTCAGTAAGCGCGTTTTCTTTTGCTTGCCATGTGCCTGCCAGTACTGCAACGCCATCTTTATGGCGATTTCAACGGCAACCGAACCGGAATCGGCGAAGAATACATATTCCATACCATCAGGCGTGATTTCGAGCAATTTTCTGGCCAAATCCGTGGCAGGTTTGTGCGATAACCCTCCAAACATGACGTGCGCCATATCTTCGGTCTGACGCTTAATCGCCGCATTCAGTTTCGGCACGTTATAGCCGTGGATAGCGCACCACCATGAGGCCATGCCGTCGACCAGTTCACGTCCATCTTCCAGCTTCAGACGCACACCATCAGCACCAAGCACAGCCCAGCATTCGGGAGGATCAAGCATGGATGCATACGGGTGCCATACATGCTCCCGTTCAAAACGCTGCCTATCCGTCAATGCAGACTCCTGGCCAACATTATTCATACACTGTCGAGCCTCTTGCAAAACTCTGGGTGGATGAGCGGCCATCCCACGTTGAGTCCATTTTCGGGATGGAATGAGGTGCATGGTGGTTCCATGGAGCGAAATTTTAGCACGGAAATGGGCCAAAGTGGGGAAGCCGATCGCCGCTCACGAGTTTTGCAATTGGCTCTTATCACGGCGATTTGAGAATGGTGCAGGTTAGTGCCCGAGCAGATGTAATGTTAAACGCTCCAATACCATAGACTTGCTTTCTACACTGGCGCCCTTGAGCAGCATTTCAGCTGATGCAAGCTGCCCCATAGCTTGCATCAATTCCTTATTTTTCCACAATTTTGCCTCCCGCGGGACGCGTTGTCTCGAATCGCCGAACAGGCGTGCCCTGGATACCGCCGAACCCGGGTTCGTGGATTCATACCAACGGTACATCAAAAGTTGTTGAATACGCGTAGATAACCAGCTTAAAACCTGAATCTCGGATACCTGCTGATCGCGCAGCAAGCTGCGAAGAATGACCAGCGCCGAAGAGGAGCGTTCACCTACGGCATTACAAAATGCCCCCAGGCTGCGGGGGCTGCGTTCTCCCAGTAAATCACCCACAAGCTGGGCATCCAATTCAGCGCCATTACCGTCATCGTACAAACGCAAGCGCTCAATCGCCTGCCTGGCTGCCATGCGCATCCCCTGCAACTGTCCCGCGAGTAATGTCATGGCTTCATCTGATAGAACCAGCCCGGCATCCCTGGTCAGACCTTCCAGCCAGTGATGAAATTGCCCTTCGTCCATGCGTGCGAATACACACCATGCAATGGTCGGTAATGCAGTTAACCGCTTATGTAACGCTCTTTTAGATTCTATTCCCGGCGCACAAATCACCAGGCGTAACCCCTCAGGTGGTTCCGCCGCCATCTTCTCCAGTTGATCCATCTGTTTGGGTCTCGCGCTAGCTGCATTACGCACCAGGGCATGGCAACCACATGTGCCAAACAGTCCCGGAGCCAGATTTTCGCGTACACGAGCCAACTCATCGACATCCACCCGGACTATCGCTACCTGTTTTGAATCATGTGAGACAAGTGCTTCGGCCATCTCAAAAACAGCATCTTCATCGTCACCCGTCAAATAATAGCAGGCATACTTTGGCGGCAAGATTCCTGACGGGGAGAGTTTAACTGGCAAATCAGAATCCGGATGAAAGGCTCATCCATGCCTTGCGTATCCATTGGCGATCAAGGTCGCGACGCAAACGATTCTTCGATGCTTCGATACTGCTCGGTCCACCCACGGCGTAGACAACGCCCTGCGCCGAAATAGGGCCACTGTCCCACAGGCGCACATCCTTACGCCACAGGCTGATGCTCCCCGAACGCGAAAGACGGTAGGAAACAGCAACTCCAGAGGCATTAAAGGTAACCGGGGCAAAGGATTCGCTAATTGTACCCATACGTAATTCCGCACTCGCGCCCTTTTTTCCGACGGTAAAACCATCCGCATGGTTACTCACATAACGTCGAAATGCGGATAAAAGGCCATGGCTGGTTTTGGCTCCTGTAACCCTTACAATATGGACGTCTTCCGGCACCGCGCCACGGCCACGTCCTGCCAGGTGATAGCCGCAAGCACCAAGTATCAGCGTCAGGCAGGAGGCCGCCACAAGCACCGTGCGCTTCATTGTGGACGCACCACAATATTGAGCAATCTGCCGGGAACCAGAATAACCTTAACGATTTCCATGCCTTCTATCCATTTGACAATACTGGCATTTGCCCGCGCCGCTGCCAACGCCTCATCCTGCCCGACATCGTTGGCAACCATAATCTCTCCGCGTTTCTTGCCCTGGACCTGTACCACCAGCGTTACTTCATCCCGGATCAGGGTCGCCTCATCCGCCCGTGGCCATGCAGCCACGACAGCCATGCTTTCCATGCCCAGAAGTTCTCCCGCTTCGCAGGCGAAATGGGGTACAAACGGTGCCAGCATAGTGACCAGTGCCTGCATGCCCTCGCGCCATACGCCACGCCCTGTCTTACCCCCGGGTTCGTACGCCTGCAAGCTGTTGGCCAGCTCCATCAAAGCGGCAATGGCCACATTGAAGGCAAAGCCGTGGTCAAATGCGCGGGTCACTTTTTTAATAGTCGAATGGATAGTTCGTCGCATGGTTCTGGCGGCAGCCTCGTCGTCCTCCCCGCTATTTTCTACATCTGTCCTTTGCAGCAATCGCCAAACGCGGTTCAGAAAGCGATGTGCCCCCTCCACGCCAGTATCGTTCCATTCCAGGTCTTTCTCGGGAGGCGCGGCAAACAGCGTAAAAAGCCGCGCCGTATCGGCGCCGAAATGTTTAATAATGATATTCGGGTCCACTGTATTACCCTTGGACTTGGACATCTTGCTACCGTCCTTGAGCACCATACCCTGTGTCAGCAGGCTCCTAAAGGGTTCATCCCCCCCTTGCTCCGGGGTAAATAAACCGGCATCGCGCATCAGTTTGTGGTAAAACCGGGCATAGAGCAGGTGCAGCACGGCATGCTCTACGCCACCGATATACTGATCGACCGGCGCCCAGCGCTCAATGGCGGAGGCATCCACCATGGCAGTCTCGTGGCGTGGACTGGTGTAACGGTTCATGTACCAGGACGATTCCATGAAGGTATCGAAGGTGTCCAGCTCACGTTCCGCCGGTTTGCCGCACTTGGGGCAATCGGCGTATTTGAAGGCCTCGCATTCGCTCAGTGGCGAAGCGCCACCTGTTGGCTGCAAATGGGTCGGAAGCTTAACCGGCAACTGGTCTTCCGGCACGGCGACAGCACCGCAGTCGTCGCAGTGAATGACGGGAATGGGTGCTCCCCAATAACGCTGGCGCGATACCAACCAGTCGCGTAGACGAAACTGTTTTTGCTCTTGACCCGCACCAAGTTCCAGCAGTCTGGCCGTAATGGCCTGTTCGGCGGCGCTCGACGATAAACCATTGAATACGCCGGAATTGATCAAAACCATATTTTCCGTGCCTGCATACCCATCATTCCAGGATGCTTTGGAGAAAGGGTTAATCCCGGATAGAACCTGCGCGGTGGCGTCTTTTTCCAAAACCTGTTTGATGCACAATCCATATTTGTTCGCAAACTCAAAATCGCGCTCATCATGCGCGGGCACGCACATCACCGCGCCCGTGCCGTAACCCATCAATACAAAATTGGCGACCCATACCGGAACCTTCTCCCCGGTCATTGGATGAACAGCATAAAAACCGGTCGGCATGCCCTTCTTTTCCATCGTTTCGACATCTGCCTCTCGGGTGGAAATCCGGCGGCATTCATCCAGAAAACCGGCCAGTTCGGGATTTTTTTTAACTGCTTTTTTCGCCAACAGGTGTCCTGCCGCCACCGCCATGTAAGTTACACCCATCAGTGTGTCCGGGCGTGTGGTAAAGATATCCAGCCTCTCATCATTTCCTTCGATGACAAAGGAGACCCGGGCCCCGATCGATTTGCCAATCCAGTTACGCTGCATGTCGACCACTTTTTTCGGCCAGCCGGACAATGTATCAAGGTCTGACAACAGCTCTTCGGCATAATTAGTGATACGAATAAACCACTGCTTCAGATTTTTGCGAATGACTGGCGTATCGCAACGCCAGCAAACCCCATCCACCACCTGCTCATTGGCCAGCACCGTATGGCAGGGATCGCACCAGTTCACTTCGGCATCGGACTGATAAGCCAGCCCCTTCTTCATCAACAAGGTGAACATCCACTGTTCCCAGCGGTAATAATCAGGATGACAGGTGGTCAGCTCCCGCGACCAGTCGTAGGACAGGCCAAGACGCTTCAACTGCCCCCGCATCTGGGTAATGTTAGCACAGGTCCATTCAGCGGGTGGGCGGCCATGCTTGATGGCCGCATTCTCTGCTGGCAGGCCGAAAGCATCCCAGCCGATGGGGTGCAACACGTTAAATCCCTGCATACGCTTATAGCGCGCTATGGCATCGCCCAGACAATAATTTCGCACATGGCCCATGTGCAAATTGCCGGATGGATAGGGAAACATTACCAGACAGTAGTATTTCTCTCGCCCATCGGCAGGGGTGTCGGATGCCGCGTCCACGCCCGATTCTTCCCATATCTTTTGCCATTTGGCCTCTATTTCATGTGCTGAATAACGCTCTGACACGTATACCACTCCTTAATAAATCAGGATGCGGATCATGCTGGCAACGAGGATGAATGAAAAGGGATAAACGCATTTGTTATTCTCGGATCGGAAGCCGCGTAGCGGCGCGAGTCTCTATTATAGATTCTACCATGTCCTTGCCAGTCCCTTTGTCCACGCCGAACCCTCCGCCCGGTCATCTGCATGCATAATAGTTACAGTCTTCCTCATCTCAATGAGAACCCTGGCCTGGACTATTCATGAATCGCCGTGATGCTTGCGCCGGACCTTTGTTTGCAACGGATTCCGAGGAAGGAGGCCGTGAGCGCGCATACGGATGACCGACGAGGGCTTCGGTGCAAACAAAGGAACAAGTAAGGGCGCGGCAGGATTTATGAATAGTCTAGGCTAGACCTGCCCTTTACCCACAAATTATGCCACAGAGCCCTTGCACACGGGTCAGGCCAAGGCGTGGTGCGCAGATAATGGGTTTATTCCATTGGCAAGCGCCGCAACGCAGGTATGATCCGTGTGCAAGGGTTCCCTTCGGGCGAGTCATCCGGCGGCCATCTGCTGCGTTCCGCTCTCCTTGCGAGGGATACAACCATTGCTTAAAGAGCGCGCCTTGCATATGACCACCGGATGACTCGCTGTGGCACGATTTGTGGGTAAAGGGCAGGACTAGACTGCCCTCGACTGGATAGTCCGATAGACTACGCCTCCAGAGGGGTCTGTCGGGCTTGAGGGAAATTTACCATACGGCAGGGAAGCAACCCAACATATCCTTAAACACGAGGTATACATGAGCCTGAAATCTGAAATCGAGAAACGGCGCACCTTCGGCATTATTTCCCACCCCGATGCCGGCAAAACGACGCTGACCGAAAAGCTGTTGATGTTTGGCGGTGCTATCCAGATGGCGGGCGCGGTTAAAGCACGCAAAGCCACACGCCATGCTACCTCCGACTGGATGAAAATCGAGCAGGAACGCGGTATCTCCGTCGCGTCTTCAGTAATGAAATTTAATTATAGAAATTTCGACATTAATCTGCTCGATACCCCCGGGCATCAGGATTTCTCCGAGGACACCTACCGTGTCCTCACTGCCGTGGATTCGGCCATGATGGTTATCGATTCCGGTAAGGGTGTAGAATCACAAACAGAAAAACTGATGGAAGTTTGCCGTATGCGCAACACGCCCATCGTCACTTTCATCAATAAACTGGACCGTGAGGGTCTGGAACCGCTGGATATTTTGGGTGAGATCGAAGACAAGCTACAGCTTGAATGTGCACCCATGTCGTGGCCTATCGGCATGGGCAAGACATTCAAAGGGGTATACAATCTGTACAGGAAGGAACTGAATCTATTTAGTGCTGGTGCCGAGACCCGCGATTTTGAGGCGGTCCATATCGCGGACCTGGATGATGCAGCACTGGATGAATTACTCGGGTCACAGGCTGATGAATTGCGTGAGGAAATCGAACTGCTGGAGGGTGCCGCCAACCCATTTGAATTGAAACATTTCCTGACCGGATCACAAACGCCCGTTTTTTTCGGTAGTGCCGTTAATAATTTTGGCGTCAAAGAGCTGCTGGACGCCTTCGTTGAGTTTGCACCAACCCCAGGTCCGCGCGAAGCGGAAGAACGAATGGTTGATCCTGAGGAGGAAGGTTTCTCGGCCTTCGCTTTCAAAATCCAGGCCAATATGGATCCGGCACATCGTGACCGTATCGCATTCTTCCGTATTTGTTCAGGTAAATTCGAGAGAGGCATGAGCGTTCGCCACCATCGTATCAACAAGGATATGAAACTGACCAATGCCACTATCTTTATGGCGCAGGACCGCACTCATATCGAGGAGGCATGGCCTGGCGACATCATCGGTATCCATAATCACGGAACGATTAGAATCGGTGATACCCTAACGACACGGGAGCGATTAAATTTTACCGGTATTCCAAATTTTGCGCCGGAAATGTTCCGTCGTGTCCGATTGCGCGATCCCATGAGGCGTAAGCAATTGCACAAGGGTCTGGTACAACTGTCCGAAGAGGGCGCGGTCCAGGTTTTTAAAACACTGCTGAGTGGGGACTACCTGTTGGGTGCCGTCGGCATATTGCAGTTCGATGTTACTGTCGCGCGTTTAAAAGCTGAGTACAAGGTGGATGCCGATTATGTTGGTACCGACTTTCAGGTGGCGCGCTGGATTTCCTGCAATGACGCCAGGAAGATGACGGAGTTTAAGCGCCTGTTTGAGGCCAGCCTGGCCGAAGATGCAAATGGATGCCTGGCCTACCTGGCACCCAATGCATGGAAACTGAACTACACCATCGAGCAATGGCCGGATATTATTTTCCATAAAACGCGGGAACATATTTAGCGGGATACACATCGTGGTAACTATCCTGGACTATTCATGAGCGGCTCAGGCCATATAGCGAAATATCCTGATATATCAGGATATTTCCGGCAAACCCCGTGCCATGTAGCGCAGCTTTATCCACTGGCTTCCATGCTGGATGAATATATATTCATATGAGGTGTGTATGTGAGGATAACAGTTATGCACATTTTCCTAACCCCTCTTAATATATGAGATTTCTAGAAATGATGAAAAAATAGGCATTGTATCGCGACAAGTTTTTCCACAAATGAAATCATGCATTATTTAATGTTATTCAGTCATTTATCCACAGCCTTTGTGGATAAATTTGCAAGAGGCCCAAGCCATTGC
>VAOZ01074086.1_pt1 | contig 24739 bp, 20 predicted proteins | sample 3394041 | NCBI WGS metagenome assembly VAOZ01 (sample SAMN08290431, study PRJNA428436) | hydrothermal vent metagenome | isolation source: Deep-sea hydrothermal vent chimney | place: Indian Ocean: Southwest Indian Ridge
GCTTCTTTTTTAGTGTTAAAAGATTCAAAAGTACTTCCAACTTTAGGTATAGAATCAAAACCGACGATAGAAATAGGCGAGGAGAAGGTAGCTTCTTTAATTGAATTACCAAGAAAATCTTCCATAATACGTGTTGGTACGATTGAAGTCTCACAAGCTATAAACATTCCTGATTTAATTGTTCCATTTTTAATAATACAAGTAGCTGATATACCTCGTCTAGGTTCTCTATTTGATTCTATTACTATACCTGTTGCATTCGTATTAGTATCACCAGTAAATTCTTGTAAATCAGCAATAAGCAAAACCATATCAAGTAATTCATTTATACCAGTTCCTTCTTTTGCTGAAATTAAAACAAAAGGTATATCTCCTCCCATTCCTTCCAGATAAATTCCTTTTTCTGAAAGCTCATTTTTTACCCTTTCAACATCTGCATTAGCTTTATCAATTTTATTTATAGCTATGATATATGGAATTTTATTTTTTACAATAGTTTCATTGGCTTCTATTGTTTGGGCTTTTACTCCATCTTCAGCTGAAATAACTAGAATAGCGATATCGGCTGTTTTAGCTCCACGATTTCTCATTTTAGAAAAGGCTTCATGTCCTGGTGTATCTAAAAATGTAATTAGCCGAGGCTTATTATCATTTGTTTTAGATTGAATTTTATGTGTGACTTCATAAGCACTAATATACTGAGTTATTCCACCGGATTCTCCAGCTACGACATTTGTTTTACGTATATAATCAAGAAGGGTCGATTTACCGTGATCAACGTGTCCCATTACAACAACAACAGGAGAACGCATCACAATATGTGGTTTTAATTTTTCTTTAGACATTTTTTTATTTAGATTGTTCTAAAACTCCCTTTTCTTCTTCTGTAAGTTCAAATTCGGATTTACCATTTTTAATAGGTTTAGCAAAAATACTCATTCTATCACGGGCATAAAGACTTGATATAATTACTCCATCACCTAAATCATTTAAAAAAGAAATAGCAAAACTCTGATTACCTCCAGCATCAATAAACGGATTAAAACGAATAGCTTTTATATTACGAATAGATTTATCTAATCTATTATCATTAATAATTAAATGTTCTTCAATCTGTTTTTGGGATTTTTTAATTTTAGTAATTTCTTTCCCAATAGTAATCATAATATCTTCTAAATTTTTGGCTTTTGTTCCTGTGAAAAATTTTCTTAATCGATATTCAGTTAAGATAACCCATAACAAAATAATTGTAGTAATTACCGCTAATATATAAACTAAGATAGATATACTCATAACTTAAAAGAGTATATACCAGTAAGGGGTTTTTTACAACTATTATGATATAGTGTTTATAAGTAAGAGATGAAAACACTTAAAGATAATAAAAAAATATATTTAGATTATGCTGGAGCAACTCCTATGGATCCTCTAGTTCATAAAATGATTTCTTCATACCAAGAACATCATTTTGCGAACCCCAGTGCTGTTTATGATTTAGGTGTTGGAGCTAGAGAAGTAATTAATGAATCTAGATTAACAATTTCAAAATTAATTGGGGCTCATTCGGATGAGATTATTTTTACTGGTAGTGGTACAGAGAGTGACGCCTTGGCAATTGTTGGAGTCGTTTTAAATTATAAAATACAAAATATAAATAAAAATTCAAAAAAAGTTATTCCTCATATTATAACAACAAAAATAGAACACCCAGCTGTTTTAGAAAATTGTCGTTTTCTTGAAAATTTAGGATTGGCTCAAGTTACTTATATTTCTGTGAAGGAAAATGGAATTATTGACCCAAAAGACATAAAAGATGCTCTAAAACACAACACAATTCTTGTTTCTGTTATGTATGCTAATAATGAGATAGGAACGATTCAACCAATTAAAGAGATCTCAAAAATCATTAGACATTTTAAAAAAATAAATTTAAAAAACCAACCCTTGAATTCTGAATTTCCTTTATTTCACACGGATGCTTGCCAAGCTATAAATTATTTGCCAGTAGAGAACATCGAAAAACTTGGAGTAGATTTATTATCATTTAATGGTTCCAAGATTTATGGACCTAAGGGTATTGGAGTTTTATATAAAAAAAGAAATGTTAAACTTTCAGCCTTATATCAAGGTGGTGGGCAAGAATTTGGATTAAGATCTGGTACAGAAAATGTGTCCTATATTTTAGGTGTAGCTATTTCTTTAGAAGAAACCTTCAAAATTAAAAAGAAAGAATCTCTTCGTTTAATTAAGTTAAGAAATTATACTATTGAAAAATTAATAAAATTAAATATATCTCCATTCAAAATAATTTTAAATGGAGACCAAGAAAAACGCCTTCCTAATAATATCAATATATCTATTTCTGATATTTCAAGTGAACTTTTAGTTATTGAATTAGACGCTTTAGGTATTAAAGTTTCAGAAAAAAGTGCTTGTCATAGTAGTGACGAGAATTCTTCTTATGTCATAAAAGCTATCCGTAAAAAGTGTAAGAGGAGGAAAAATTCAATAGAAGGTTCTCTTCGCATTTCTTTAGGAAGACCAACTACTAAAAAAGATTTAAATATTCTAGTTGCTTCACTTAAAACAATTCTCAATAAATATAAAGACTGGAAATAGTTCTAGCAGCTATGATATACTAGATAAGTATGGATATTAAAGAATTAAACAAAACGCAGTTAATTTTATTGTCATTACTTATAACATTTGTAGTTTCAATAGCAACAGGAATTGTAACGGTATCATTAATGCAACAGATGCCCAAGAGTGTTCCCAAAACTATAAATAATATTATTCAGCGTACGATAGAGAAAGTTACAACTGTTCAAGTTCCAGTACCGACTAAAAGTAATAAGGTAGTAACTAAAACACAACAAACACCATTCATAGGAGATGGTAACGTTCTAGTTTCAATTTATGCTAATGACACAGAAAAGCCAACCCCAACAACTCCAACAGTCCCAGCAACATCATCAAGTAATTCTGTCAGCTCAAATACCCCTGATACAAATACTTCTACTTCAGCAATTTTATCTGATACATCTACTACTTCAATAAATTCTTCTAATACTTCTAATTCTGTCAATAAGGGAGATTCAATCAGTTCTAAATCTTCAACTGATATAAACGATGTAAATAATACTAGTTCAAACAATAAAACAACAAAAAAAGAATCAAACAAAGTCATTAAATCACCTAAAGCTCTTGGGCAAGGAATAATTATTTCTGATGTTGGTTTAATTCTTGTTGAATCTGATATTTTGAATGGTCATACTAATTTTAAAATTACTTTGAATGAAACTTATTTTAATGTAATAATCTTGAAAAAATTTAGTAATGGTTTTGCTGTGCTAAAGATTATTTCTAAGAAAGATGAAAAAAAATTAGCTAATAAAAAAGTTAGTTCTACCACCAAGAAAGCTCCAATTTCTAAAGTTGACAATTGATAATTATCATTATAAAATAGTAATCTATCGATACTTAACAATTGATTTTAATTAATTTTTTATTTATAATTTATCATGATGCCTTCATTTAACCATTTCACAACCAAAGCAAAAGAAGCGATTCGTAAAGCTCACGAACTGGCTGTTGAACGTGGGCAAAATCATGTCAATGTTTTACATTTACTAACGGCATTATTAACCCAGGAAGATTCTTTAGTCCTCTCTATTTTAGATAAAATGGAAGTTGATACGATGCTTTTGGTTGATAATCTTCTTGAAATGATTGAACAACCAGAAAACAATAATACCCTTTCTCCCTCATATCAGATATATTTAACAAATGATTTAGCTCAAGTAATAGAAAATTCAAGTAAAGTAGCCTCAACAATGAAAGATGAATTTGTTTCAACTGAACATTTATTTGTTTCAATCTTTGAGATTCCTGGAGAAACTCGTGAATTCTTAGGTCGCTTTAAAATACAAAAAGATCAAGTTATCAGTGTCTTAGAAAAATTCCGTAGCGACAATATAAAAGGAGATAATTTTATAAGAAAGCCTAAGGTTCTTGCTAAATATACTCGTAATTTGACTGATCTTGCTAGACAAGATAAACTTGATCCTGTTATTGGGCGTGATGTTGAAATTATGCGTATGATGCAAATTCTTTCTCGTCGAACAAAAAATAATCCGATTTTGATAGGTGAAGCAGGAACAGGTAAAACAGCTATAGCCGAAGCTTTGGCAATTCGTATAGCTAAGAATGATATTCCAGAAAGCTTACGTGATAAAGAGGTTGTTTCGCTTGATTTAGGATCACTTTTATCTGGGACAAAATATCGTGGAGAATTTGAAGAACGTTTGCGTAATATAATTAAAGAAATTCAAAAATCAGAAGGTAGAATAATTCTTTTCATTGATGAAATTCATAGTATAGTGGGAGCTGGTTCTTCAGAAGGAGGATCGCTTGATGCTTCAAATATGTTGAAGCCAGCCTTATCAAGAGGAGAACTACACGTTATTGGAGCGACAACATTAAAGGAATATCAAAAACATATTGAGAAAGATCCAGCATTAGCTCGTCGATTTCAGCCAATTTATATTGATGAACCAAGTATTGAAGATTCTATTGCAATTTTACGTGGTTTAAAAGAAAAATATGAACTTTTTCATGGAATTAGGATTTCTGATGATGCGATTATTACTGCAGTTAATTTGAGCTCGCGATATATTACAAACAGATACTTACCAGACAAAGCTGTAGATTTAATAGATGAAGCTTCTTCTTCTTTACGATTAGCACTTGAAAATAAACCGATTCTTTTAGAAGATACTGATCGTAAAATTATGCGATTTGAAATTGAAAGGGAAGCTTTAAATAAAGAAATCTCAAGGGGTTCAAGTAAAAATTCTACTAGTAAGGAAACTAAAGATAGAATAAAAGATATTGATAAGGAGATTGCTAGTTTAAGAGAGAAGACTCATGAGCTTGAATTAAAATGGAAAAATGAGAAAAAAGTTGTTGTAGAAATAAGAAATATCAAAAAGGAACTAGAATCTCTTCGTTTAGAAGCTGAAAATGCTGAAATGCGAGCTGATTTGAGTAGGGTAGCAGAAATTCGTTATGGGAAAATTCCTGATTTACAAAATAAACTTAGAACTAAATTATCTCGATTAAAAAGACTTCAGAAGTCACGCCGAATATTAAAAGAAGATATCACCGCTGAAGATATTGCTGCTGTGGTTTCTAGGTGGACTGGTATTCCTCTTGAAAAAATGATGGAAGAAGAAATGAAAAAATTAACTCATATGGAAGATGAATTAAGCAAGAGAGTTCTTGGACAGGATATCGCGATTAATAAAATTTCTGATGTTGTTAGACGAAGTCGAGCTGGTATATCAGACCCTAATAAACCAATAGGTTCGTTTATTTTTCTTGGTCCAACAGGTGTTGGTAAAACAGAATTAACTAAAGTCTTAGCTCAATTTATGTTCAATGATGACAAGGCTTTAATCAGAGTAGATATGAGTGAATATATGGAGCGTCATAGTATTTCTAAACTTATTGGTTCACCTCCAGGTTATGTGGGTTATGATGAATCTGGAAATTTAACCGAAGCAATTCGTCATCGCCCCTATTCTGTGATTCTATTTGATGAAATTGAGAAAGCACACCCTGAAGTCTTTAATATTTTATTGCAAGTTCTTGATGAAGGACGTTTAACAGATGCGAAAGGAAGAGTTGTTAATTTTAAAAATACCATAATTATTTTAACTTCTAATATAGGGTCTCAGTTTATTGAAAAAATGGAGAGTATCGGATTTACTAATAATACAAATAAACAAGATTATCAAAATGTCAAAAATAAAGTAACAAATAAATTGAAAGATTATTTTCGTCCTGAATTTCTTAATAGGTTAGATGAAGTTATTGTTTTTGATGTACTTTCACCTGAGGTTATTAGAGATATTGTTGATATGAAAATTCAAGTCGTTAAAGAGAGACTTTTAGCCAAAAAAGTTGACTTAAAGATTTCAGATGATGCACTTTCTTACTTAGCAAAAGAAGGCTATGATCCGCATTACGGAGCTAGACCATTAAACCGTTTAATTCAAAATAAAATTCTCAATAAAGTAGCTTCCTTTATCATTTCTAAAGGAATTAAAAAGAGAGATATAGTTTATGTAACAATGAATGGCAATGAATTATTAATTGAAATGAAGAAGAAAAGGATTAAATCAAATATCAGAATTACTAAATCTTCTATGCAAATTAAATAAAAAATATAATTTTTTATTATTTACCTTGTTTTAAGATATCTTCTATTTTCATTAGGCGGTTATATTTACAGATTCGTTCACCTCTAACCAAAGAACCTGACTTAATGAGTGGACAATTTAATCCAACAGCTAAGTCAGCAATAAATGTATCCGTAGTTTCTCCTGACCTATGAGATACGAAAGGTTTCCAATTTTGTTTTTTAGTAAGTTCTATAGCTTCAATTGTTTCAGTTACAGTCCCAATTTGATTTAATTTTATAAGAACTGAGTTTACAGCTTGTCTATCAATTGCTAATTGGATTCTTTTTACATTAGTCACCAATAAATCATCTCCGACAACTATAATATTATTGCCAATCTTTTTATTAAGTGAGCTGAATCCTTGCCAATCATCTTCTGACAGTCCATCTTCAACTAACATAATAGGGTATTTATTGACAAGCCCTTGATACCAAGATATGAGATCTTCGCTTCTCAATATCTTTAATTCTCCTTCTATTTTTAATTTATATTTAGAATCTGAAAAGAAACTAGAAGCTGCAGCATCCATACCAATTTTTACTTGATTAGTATTATATCCAGCTTTTTTTATTGCTTCTTCCATCAAATTTAAGGCTTCTTCATTAGAAGAAAGTCTAGGAGCAAAACCACCTTCGTCTCCAATACTTACTCTATATCCTTTTTCTTTCAATACATCTTTTAAGGTATGTATAATTTCTGAGCCAACTCTAACTTTTTCCTTAAAACTTTTAAAATCAACAGGAGCAAGCATAAATTCTTGTATATCTAATCCACTATCTGCATGCTTTCCACCATTGATGATATTAAACATCGGTTGAGGTAATTCAAAATCTTTATTATTTATTAACCCTCCTAAATATTCATAAAGTTCTATGTGTTGTTCTTTTGAATTTGCTCTAGCGAAAGCCATTGAAACACCAAGAATAGCATTAGCTCCAAGACGAGATTTATTTTCTGTTCCATCTAAGTTAATTAAAAATTTATCCAAAGATTCTTGATTATATTTTTTTCCTTGTATTGCTTCAGCAATTTCAGTATTTATATTCTTTACAGCTTTTAATACTCCTAATCCCTTATATCTGGTTTCATCTTTATCCCTAAGCTCTAATGCTTCATGGATGCCAGTACTGGCTCCTGACGGAACAGAAGAGACACTAATATAATGTTTTGTAGAGAGAGACACCTCAACAGTTGGGTTACCTCGTGAATCAAGTATTTCTCTAGCTTGAACTGATATTATTTTTAACATAATTGTAATTAATTAATTATTTATATAATAGAAATATACCACATTATGGTCTATAAAGTAATCCCACTAAGAACGAAACGATAAAGAAAAAAAAGAATGCAAGCATCGCTGTTTTTAGAGCCATTCTTCTTGGTTCTCTATTTCCTCTATAATGATGAATATATTCACTATAGGTAATAAGATATGCCATCAGTCCAGCAATAATACCGAATATTATACTGACTCCTAAAAATAAAATGATTGGTAAATTCATATCGTTATTTTTTGTAAAGATTGTTCTATTTCTTTTAAAATTTTAGTTTTAGAATCTAAATTAATTTCTTGAATAGCTATTTCTGTGGAAGTTTTATCTTTCAAGGTTATACTAGTTTCTAAGGCATTCAAAACATCTGTTAACGATGATTCTGTAATTTCGTTTATAGTTAAACTATAATCCAGAACAAGCTTTTCTAGTCGTTTAGAAAAATCATACCGTGTTTTACCGCAATGACGATCAATGAGTATTCTTATTCTTTCTTTTGCTTTTTTGATAATTAATCTATGTGCTAATACTTTGGGCAATGTTCTTTTAACTAAATCAATAGTCATACCAAGTACATCTGATTGATCAATAATTTTAAATCTAAATTCTATTTCTGCAGGAAGAGTCTCTCTAATTCTAAATTGTCTATAAGAAACACCAAAAAGCTTAGAAGTAGAATGAATAATATCATCAAGTATCTTATTCATACGATTTGTAAACCGCTTTAATATTTCATTAAGTTGTATTTTCAAATTTCTTTCTTCTTCAATTCGCCACGAATTAAATAAATTCTTTATCTCTATATCAATAAATTCGTCCACCAATTCTATAAAATTATTATTCTTATTTGTTCTATGTTTTACAGCAAATTTCTCCACTTCTGCAATAAGCCAAATGATTTTCTCCTTTTTTAGTTTTTCTAAATTTTTTTCAACTGTTTCTTTCTGTAAAACTCTAATTTCTTCGGTTAAAAGTCTAATGCTATCTATCCTTTCCTGATCAATGTCTTTAATAAAGATTTTAAATTTTTTCATTTTAATCTTCAAATCCTCGAGAGGAATATTCAAAGATTTCTTTTTAATTTCAATGAGAAGCATTTCTTCCTCAATCAGATTATTTATTTTTTGAGTTACTGAATTGAATAGGGCTTTCCCTTTTTGATTAATCAAAAATTCTTCTAAAGCATTTTCAAATGGCATTAATCCACTTTTTTTTATCTTCTCTAGATTATTTGTATTTTTACCTTCAAGAGCATTCTTAGCAGAAAGAGGGTAAATTTTTATATTATTAAAACCAGCTCTTTCTTCTATTATTTCTTTACTGAACGAAAGTGATTCTTTACAATCAATTTCACTTATTGTATCAATTTTGTTTTGGATAAAAAATGTTTGAACTACTAATTTTTTTATCTTATCTAAAAAATTAAGTTCAGCTTCAGTAATAGGCGGATCTACACTCATTAGGAATATTGCAACATCTGCATGAGGTAAATATTCATATGTGGTTTTAGTATTATGACTATGAACTGAAGCAATACCTGGAGTATCAATTATCCGTACTCCATTTTTGAGATATTGAGAAGGGTAGGTTATTTCAACTTTATCTACTTTTTTTTCATTCTCGGGGTTATGTTTTTCGGTTATATATAGAAATAAATCCTTGAGCTTGATTTCTTTTTTAGTTTCGTTTTTAAGGAAAACTGTAATTGATAATTGTTCTCCATATTTAAGTATTGTAATTATAGATGTTAATGGAATGATTGCCGTAGGTAAAAGATCTTTACCCAAGATAGCATTGATAAAGGTAGTTTTTCCACGTTTAAACTGACCTATTACAACAATAGAGAAAATATCTGCTCCCAACTTTTCCTGAAGTGATTTTGTTACAATTTTAGTGTGTTCACTAGTAGCAACTTTTTCTAATTTTATTAGATTATTAATGATATCTTCTTTAGTTTTTGAATATGTATCAAGCATGATTTAGAGATTATAATAATGCTCATTTTTTTTGTGCGCCGGGTAGGATTTGAACCTACGTAGCCCGAAGGCGTTTGATTTACAGTCAAATGCAATTGACCACTCTGCCACCGACGCATTTATTATTACTATATAACAAAATGAGTATACACGGTTTTAAAAAATTTTTCAATAATATGAAGATATGTTAATATACAGTATATGTCACAGCTTTATAGTAATTCAATTTTTTGGATAGATACTGAAAAAATTAGACCCAATCCATTTCAACCGCGTCGAGAATTTGATGAATCTCGTTTAGGTGATTTAGCTGAGTCTATTAGAACTTATGGGATACTCCAACCACTTGTTGTTACTAGAGAAGAATTTCAAAAAGAAGATGGAGGTATTGCTGTAAAATATGAACTTATCGCTGGAGAACGTCGATTGCGTGCATCTAAAATAGCGGGGCTCAAACAAGTTCCAGTAATTATTCGGGTAGGAGATGATGGTATCTCAAAGCTTGAATTAGCAATTATTGAAAATTTACAGCGAGAAGATTTGAATGCGGTTGAAAGAGCTAGAGCATTTTTTCGTTTAGTAGAAGAATTTAAATTTACTCACCTTCAAATTGGGGCTAAGGTAGGTAAGAGTCGTGAATATGTTTCAAATACATTGAGATTACTATCTCTTCCACAAGAAGTTTTAGATGCATTATCTGCTGGTAAAATTAGTGAAGGGCATACTCGTCCAATTTTAATGCTCACAGATAGACCAGCCGAGCAGATGGTTTTATTCAAAGAAATTATCTTTAAAAAAATGACAGTACGTGATGCAGAAAAAATAGCACGTAGAATTGCTTTTGATCGTGTTCGTAAAAAAGAATATATACCCGACCCAGAAATCACAGAAATAGAAGAGAAGTTACAAGAAACTCTTGGTACTCGCGTTCATATTGAGAAAAAAGAAAATGGTGGATTTATTACCATAGATTTCTTTACGAATGAAGATTTGCATACTATTTTAGATATTATCAAATCAGAAGCAGAAAAAAACCCAAATGAAATGTTAGAAAAATTTATTGCAACTCAAGAGAAAATAAATCCTATTAATATCTTACCTGAAACAATAAAAGAAAATGATAATCTAGATGAAACTAATTTATCAGATAATAAAGAAAAAGAAGAAATCAAAAAATCAGAAGAAGAATCTGATTTATATAATATCAAAAACTTCTCAATTTAAAAGATTTTATTTCATCTTATATTTAATTATTGCCGAAAGATAAAAATCTTTTTAAAAGGCTATTATCTTTTAGATAATTATTGATATGTTTTCTGGCTAAAGTTGTTTTTGTATATTCAAGCCATTTTGAAGATGGGTGAGATTTTTTGTTTACTTGAATATAAACAATGTCGTTATTTCTAAGTTTAGTATGTAAAGGTGCAATTTTACCATTAATTTTAATTCCTCTAATATGGTCTCCGATATCAGAATGAATAGCATAAGCAAAATCTATCGCGCTTGATTCATCTGGTAAATCTACAACATCGCCCTTAGGAGTAAATACAAATATTCTATCTCTAAAAATATCCATTTTCAGGTCCTCAACAAATTTTGTTGGTTTTTTAACTGTATCTTTCATCTCCTTTAGTTGTTCATTTAGAAATAGTTTATTCTTTTTTAGAGATTTATTTTTTTTATTTTCTTTATAAACAAAATGAGCAGCAATGCCATAAGCAGCTTCAGCATGCATATCTTGGGTTCTAATTTGGGCTTCAATTGTCCCTCCATTTCCAGTAAAAATAGTTGTATGGAGAGATTGATACCCATTAGGTTTTTTATTCGCTATATAATCCTTAACTCTTCCAGGAACAGGTTTCCACTTGCCATGAATTATTCCCAAAACTCGATAACAATTTTCAATATCATCCACAATAATTCTTAAAGCGATAATATCATAGATTTTATCTATATCCATATTATACCGTTTTAATTTAAGCCAAAGACTATATTTGTGTTTAGATCTCTGGCTTATCTCAATGATATGAATTTTTTGAGATATTAATTCTTTTCTTAACTGATTGGTAAAAATAGAAAGTTCTTCTTTATTATCTTCTGTTTTTGTTTCTAAAAGTTTTTTTATTTCAGCATATTCTTTAGGATAAGCAAAAGGAAAGGCCGCATCTTCTAATTCACCTTTTAATTTTCCCATACCGATTCGGTTTGCTAATCTTGCATGTATTTCTATTGTTTCTAGGGCAATTCTTTTTTGTTTCTCAATGTCGACATATTTAAGTGTTTTGATATTATGTAATCTGTCTGCCAATTTAATAATCAACACACGAACATCATCGGCAACAGCAATAAAGAATTTTCTCAAGCTTTCGGCATGTCTTTCTTGTCCATGATACTTTAACTCTCCGAGTTTGGTCACCCCATTAACTAAGGTAACTATTTCTTCGCCAAATTCTTCAGTTAGTTTTTCTTCTGTAGTCTCAGTGTCTTCTAATACATCATGAAGTAAGCCAGCTATAATCGATTTCACATCCATTCTAAATAAAGCTAAATTTTTTGCGGTTTCAAAGACATGAGTAAAATATGGTTCTCCAGATTTTCGTTTTTGACTATTATGAGCCTTCTGCGCAAAAAAGTAAGCCTTCTCAATTAAAGCTTTATCTTTAGGATCAATTTTAGGTATTAAATTTATGATTTCATTCAGCCTTGGCATGAATGTATTATACCTTTGTTTTCATTTATTTTGAAATTTTTTTGAGTTTTATGTTTTCGCCAGTTTTATTTGGGTTATGATTTCTGCACATCTTATCAGAACAACGTTCAGGAATGGTTTTTGTTCCTTCCATCATTAAAGATTGACATAAATAGCATAAATTCCCAGTTGGGCGAGCTTTAATTGCATATTTACATTTAGGATAATTTGAACAAGAATAGAAAATTCCGAATTTTCCACGACGCTCCATCATCTTACCTGTTTTACAAATTGGGCAAGTAATATTAGTCATTTTCTTTTTTAATTCTTCTTCATCTTCTTTAACAAATTTACATTTAGGATATCTAGAACAAGAAATAAATGTACCAGTTCCATCACGTCTTTCTCTTATAACCAGTTTACCTCCTCCTCCTTTTACTTTTTTTTCTCCACAATCAGGACACTTTTCTCCAGTTTCTTTTGGACCCTCAAGCTCTTCTCCTTCTATAGTTCTAGCACCTTTGCAGTCAGGATAAGTATTACAAGAATAAAATTTTCCAGCACGAGAAAGTTTAATAATCATATCAGATTTACAAATAGGACACTTTACGTTAATTGGTGCCTTGCCTAGATTTGTAGCTTTTTCTAATTTTTCTTTTTCTTTAACTTCTTTTTGAAATGGAATATAAAAATCTTTCAAAGTTTTTTTATAATCTCTCTTTCCATTAGCTATTTCATCTAATTCATCTTCCATATTAGCTGTAAAAGTATCACTTATATAGTTTGCAAAATTATCTTCTAAAAAAGATGAAACTACGTCTCCAGTATCTGTAGGGAATAGTGTCCTACCTTCTTTTCTGACGTATCCACGACTTTCTATAGTTTTCATAATAGATGCATAAGTGGAAGGTCTACCTATGTCACGAGATTCAAGTTCTTTGACAAGACCTGCTTCACTATATCTATTTGGCGGGAGGGTTTCTTTTTCAGTACTCATTAAGTTCAATAATTTTAATTCATCATTTTTATTTACTTCAGGTAATATTACATCAGCACCAGTTGCATTATAGTCACATTTAAGCCAGCCAGGGAAAAGTATACGAGATCCATTTATAGTAAAATCAGGAATATTTTTACTTTCTATATTTGCAGTTATTTTTGTTTTCAATAATTTTGCATCAGTCATTTGAGAAGAAACGGTTCTTTCCCATATAAGTCTATAAAGTTTTTTCTGGTCTTCATTCAAACCTGCTATCTCATTATTTATATGTGTAGGTCTTATTGCTTCATGGGCTTCTTGAGCATTTTTAGATTTAGTTTTGTATATATGTGCTTCTACATATTCTTTACCATATTTTTTATTTATTATAGCTAAAATTTGATTTACAGCTTCTTTACTTAGGTTCGTACTATCTGTACGCATATATGTTATAAAGCCTTTCTCATAAAGTTTTTGAGCTACTCCCATAGTACGAGAAGGAGAGAATCCAAGTCTAGTGCTTGCTGTTTGTTGTATAGTTGAAGTAGTAAATGGAGCACGAGGTTTTCTTTTTTGTTCTATTGATTTTAAATCTAATACAAACCATTTTTCTTTATTACCTAAATCAATAATTTTATTAACATTTTTTTCATCTCTAGGTTCTTCTTTACATATTAAAGTAATTACATTTCCTTTTTTTGTTTTAAACTCCCCTTCTATTACCCAATATTTTTCTGGTATAAATGCACGGATTTCTCTTTCTCTTTCCATTATTATTCTTAATGCAGGAGATTGTACTCTACCTGCAGAGAGTCCATAACGAACTTTTTTCCATATAATTCCAGAGAGATCATATCCTACAAGTCTATCTAGAACTCTTCTAGCTTCCTGAGCCTTAACAAGATTTTGATCTATATCACGAGGATTTTTTAAGGCTTCTATTATGGCATTTTTAGTAATTTCATGGAAAGCTACTCTTTTTATATTTGCTTTTATTTTTTTATCTTCATTTAATATTTCTTTTAAATGCCAAGATATTGCTTCTCCTTCTCTATCTGGGTCAGTTGCTAGTATTATATCATTTGTTTTTTCTGCTAGAGATTTTAACTCGCGGACAACTTTTTCTTTACCCTTAGATATTTCATAGTGTGGTAGAAAACCAGATTCTATATCTATAGCATCTTTGTTTGACTTCGGTAAGTCTCTTATGTGTCCAATAGAAGCTCGGACAATATATTCTCCTCCAAGATATTTTTCTATGGTTTTAGCCTTGGAAGGTGATTCAACAATTAAAAGTTTTTTTATCATAATTATATTAGTATCATCTTGTATATTTTTTTGCAAATGCGCAAGAACGGTTCTTGCGCATTTAAAACATAAAGTAGCAAGAACGGTTCTTGCGCATTGACAAGAAGAATCATATAATATACTAATAACTCTTTCTAATTTCTCCTAATTCTTCTTTAATTAAATCTTTTATTTCCATAATGGAAAGTAAGGCATTTGCTTTTGCTATATCCATATTAGATTCTCTAATTAATTCGTCACGCTCTTTAGGCTCTCTAAGTAATTCTATTATTTTTAGTTCCTCTTTAGAACAGTCTATATATTTATCATCACTATTTTTTTCATTTTCATTAATTTCAAATCCAAGTGCTTCTAATAATTCATCACTATCTGTAATGGGAGTAGCTCCTTGGCGAATTAAACGATTAGTTCCTTTTGAATTGGAAGATAAAGCAGAACCTGGGACAGCTAATACATCCCTATTATAATCAAGAGCCATACGAGCGGTAATTAATGTCCCAGATTTTTCTTCGGCTTCAACTATCAGCACGGCTTTTGCAATTCCAGCCATTAGTCTATTTCTTTGAGGAAATGAGTAAAGAGTGGCCTTCCAAGATGGTTCAAGTTCTGAGAGGAGACACCCTCCATTATCAACAATTTCTTGAGCTAATTTAATATTTGTTCGTGGGTGTAATACATTATTATCAAGACCTGACCCTGGAAATGAAACGGTGATTAAATTAGAATCAAGAGCAGCTCGATGGGCAATACTATCTATTCCCAAAGCTAAACCAGAAACAATAACAATAGGATAGCCTTTTAATCCATGGATTAATTTTTCACACATATCTTTACCATAGGAAGTATATTTTCTAGAACCAACAACTGCTAAATAAACTAAATCCTTAGAAGGTAATTTACCTCTCATATATAATGTTTTTGGTGGTTGCGGAATCTCAAGTAAGGGTTCAGGTATTTGCTCTGGTTTTAATTTTATAAGATCTTGCATATTAATTTTTTTAATAATAATTATTCCCTTTATCCTCGGGTAAAGGAAACTAATTTTTAAGTTTTATTAGCATTTGTCTATTGTATCATTTTTCTATATAATCCTAATATATGTTAGATATTAAATTCATTCGTAAAAATAAAGATTTAGTTAAAGCAGGTGCAAAGAAAAAACACAGAGAAGTAGATATTGATGGTCTACTCTCTCTTGACGATAAAAGATTAGGATTAATGTCTCGGATTGAGAATCTTCGTAGTGAACAAAATAAAGTAAGTATAACAATGGGAACTAAGTTAGATCCAAATATTAGAGCTCAGCTTATAAAAGAGATGACAATTGTTAAGGAAGAATTAATTGAGAAAGAAGGACGACTTAAAGAGGTGATGAAGGAATGGAGGCAAGCAATGCTTTTAGTTCCTAACATTCCAGATATTTCTGTTCCAGAAGGTGAGGGAGAAGAAGATAATAAAGAAATAAAAAAATGGGGAGAACAAACTTCTTTTGATTTTGAGCCTAAAGATCATATTGAAATAATGACAAAATTAGGAATTTTAGATCTTGAGAGAGGAGTCAAAGTTCATGGGTTTAGAGGTTACTATCTTATGGGAGATGCGGTGAACCTTTGTTTTGCTATTTGGAACTATGCTTTAGAATTTTTTGGAAATAAGAATTTTGTTCCAGTATTACCACCAGCTATTGTTAAGAAAAGTAATTTCTATGGGACAGGACACTTACCCGCTGATGTTGAAGATTACTATATTACTCAAGATGATGATGGATTAATTGCTACGGCAGAGATTCCTTTAATGGGGTTGCATTCTGATGAAATATTGCCCATTGATGAATTACCTAAAAGGTATCTTGGTTTCTCGCCATCTTATCGTCGTGAAGCTGGATCTCATGGAAAAGACATCAAAGGATTAATAAGAGTAAATGAGTTTTATAAATTTGAGCAACTTATCATTTGCGAAGCTAATCACGATTTGTCTGTTAAACTTCATGAAGAACTTAATCGTAATACAGAAGAATTTGTTGAATCTCTTGGCATCCCTTATAGAACTGTAGTTAATTGTGGAGGAGATTTAGGGCGAGGGCATGTAAAAATGTATGATATTGAACTTTGGATTCCTAAAGAGGCAAAGTATCGTGAAATTAGCTCCGCTTCCTATTTCCATGATTTCCAATGTCGCAGATGTAATATTCGTTATAGAGATAAAGAAGGTAAAATTCGTTATGCTCATTCTTTAAATGCAACAGCTATACCGACTCCTCGCATCCTCGTTTCTTTAATTGAAAATTTTCAGCAAGCTGATGGTAGTATTAAGATTCCAGAAGTTTTAGTTAAGTATTTTAAGAAAGAATTTATTTCTTAATAGATAAAAATATGAAAAATATTCCAAGGCCTAAACGTGTGGTTCAAATTAAATATAAACGCCGCATTTATATTTTACGATTATTCATCCTTTTTCTCATTTTATTTATATCAATAATAGGAGCATCTTCTTTTTTTTCTTTCAATAAAAACTTTACAATAAATAAAATCATTGTAACGGGAACAAGTATTATAAATCCAGCAGATATTATTTCTAGTGTTAATAAAGAATTATCAGGTAAATACTATGGTCTTTATAGCCGAGCAAATAGTTTTATATATCCTCAAAAAGAAATTTATAATAATTTAATCACTAATTTCTCTCGTATTAAAGAAATCTCAATTACAAAAATAAATTTTAATACTCTCCAAATAAATATTAAGGAAAGGCTAGCTTCTTATTTATATTGTGGAAGTATTATACCTGATATTAAATCACAATTAGGAGAGGATTGTTATTTTATAAATGATGATGGTTATATTTTTGGAAAAGCTCCTTATTTTTCGGGTAATGTCTATTTTAAATATTATGTAAAAATTAATAATGAATCAAATCCGATAGGTCAAAATATTTTTGAGATTAATCAATTTCATAAATTAACGTATTTTATTAAGGGTATTACCAATTTAGGTTTTAAGCCAATATATCTTGTAATAAATAAAGATGGTATTGATTCGCTTTATCTTGCTCATAAAACTGACGAAACTACTCCTAAAATCATTTTTGACACTAATAATAACCTCGTTAATATTTTAAGTAATTTAACTACAGCAATGACTAAAATAGAATTTACAAAAGCGATAAAATCAGAATATAATACATTATTATATATAGATTTACGATTCAAAGATAAAGTTCTATATAAATTTAAGTAAATTAATCTAATATTTATGATAAATTTTTGGGAAAAATTAAAAACACCTTTTTTCGTTTTGGCTCCAATGGCTAATGTTACAGACGCAGCTTTTAGACAAATTATCACAAAGTATGGAAAGCCAGATGTTTTGTGGACTGAATTTATTTCGGCTGACGGATTAATTAGTAAAGGACAAGATGCCTTAAAAAATGATTTAATTTTTTCAAAAAATGAAAAACCAATAGTTGCTCAATTATTCTCTTCTAATAAAATGAAAATGAGAGAAGCCTCTAAACTTTGTTCCAATCTTGGTTTTGACGGCATAGACATCAATATGGGTTGTCCTGATCGTTCTATTGAGAAACAAGGGGCTGGAGCAGCGATGATAAAAGATTTTAAGAAGGCAGCTGAAATAATCCAAGCTGTTAAAGATGGGATAAAAGATTCTAAGAATGATATTCCTATTTCTGTTAAAACACGAATTGGTTATAGCAAAAACCAAATAGAAGAATGGATACCATTTTTATTAGAACAAAAAATAGATGCTTTAATTATTCATGCTCGAACTCGTAAAGAAATGTCAAAAGTTCCAGCTGATTGGGAATATATAAGAAGAGCAGTTGAAATTAGAAATAAAATGAAAGTCAAAACAAAAATTATTGGGAATGGTGATATTAAAAATCTAAAACAAGGAAGGACACAAGCATTGAAAACAGGTTGCGATGGGATTATGATTGGCCGAGCTATTTTCGGAAATCCTTGGTTATTTTCCGAACTTTCAGGTAAGAAATCTATTTTTAATAAAAAGCAAACAGAAAAGAAAAATATATTTTTAACTAAAAAAGAAATTAGTATGAAACTTAAAGTTTTGATAGAGCATACAGAACTTTTTCAAAAAATTCTCGGTCGTTATAAAAATTTTTCAATTATGAAAAAACATTATAAAGCTTATGTTAATGGTTTTGATGGAGCTAAAGAATTAAGAATGAAATTGATGGAGACTCAATCGGTTCAAGAAATGAAAGATTTAATTAATAAATTTCTAAAAACTCTTTAATTTGCTATACTGGGAATATGGAAGATTCCAACATTGCTTTATATAGAAAATATCGTCCAAAAAGTTTTAAAGAAGTTATTGGACAAGATCATGTAGTTAATACTATTTCTAATAGTTTAAAAACAGGGAAAATTGCTCATGCTTATCTTCTTTGTGGTCCAAGAGGAATAGGTAAAACAACAGTTGCTCGTATTATAGCTTCTGAATTAGGCTCTTCAGCTAATGATATCTATGAAATGGATGCTGCTTCAAATCGTGGTATTGATGATATTCGGAATATTCGTGAAAGTGTTCAGACTATGCCATTTGATTCAAAGTATAAAATTTATATTTTAGATGAAGTGCATATGTTTACTAAAGACGCTTGGAATGCTCTTTTAAAGACAATTGAAGAACCACCTAATCATGTTATTTTTATTTTAGCGACGACAGAACTAGAAAAAATACCAGAAACAATTGTTTCTCGTTGTCAAACTTTTATTTTTAGAAAACCAACTGATGCTATATTATCTTCAGTCGTAACAAATGTTGCAGAAAAGGAAGGATATCAACTAGAGAATGGAGTAGCCGAACTTATAGCGCTCTTAGCTGAAGGAGCCTTCCGAGATGCTTTAGGGATTCTACAAAAAGTTATTTCATTCTCTAAAAGTAAAAAAATTGAAATTAAAAATGTTGAAATAATCACTGGTGCTCCCAATACTGTTTTAGTAAATAATTTTCTTGATGCTTTAATAGAAAATGACATTGATAAGGGTTTTGCTGTCATACAGCAAGTTAGTAAACAGAATATTGATATGTTAATTTATTTGAAAATGATCTTATCAAAACTTCGTTTTGCTTTGATGTTGAAGTATGCTCCTTCAGCCAAGAAAAATATAGAAGAAGTTATTTCTGTAGATACTTTGTTATATATAGAAAAACTTGTTTCTTCAAAATCAAAAAACATTTCTTCCAATACACTTTCTATTTTATTGGAAACCTATCAATCTCAACGCAATGTTGTTATAAACGAACTTCCTCTTGAACTTTCATTAATTAAAATTTTAAATGGCTAAAAATAAAGTTTGGGATTTAATTATTTTAGGAGGCGGTGCTTCTGGGATGATGACCGCAGCTGTTGCTTCTGGTCGTGACGACTTGAGGTCAATACTTATTTTAGAAAAAAATAAAAATCTTGGTGAAAAATTAAAAATTACTGGTGGAGGTCGGTGTAATATAACTAATGCAGAATTTGATTTAAAAATCTTTTTAAAAAATTATGGTAAAGCAGAATCATTTCTATATTCTCCTTTTTCAATATTTAGTGCTGAAGATACTTTTAAATATTTTGAATCTCTCGGTCTTCCTTTAGTAGTTCAAGCTCGTAAAAGAGCCTTTCCAAAAACAGAAAAGGCTATTGATGTCTATAAGGTTTTAAAAGAAAAGTTAGATGAAAATAAAGTTACTATAAAAAATCATTGTGTAGTAATAGATATTTTATCTGAAGGTAGAAAGATTACTGGTGTTTTAACCAATCAAGGAATTTTTACAGGTAAATCTTTTGTCTTCGCTATGGGTGGAATGTCTCATCCAGAAACTGGTTCAACGGGGGATGGTTTTAAGCTTTTAAAACAACTAGGACATTCTATACAAGATCCAACCCCTTCTGTTGTTCCTTTAGAAACTTCTGACCAATGGATTCATATATTAGCAGGGTTATCTTTGTCTTTCGTAAAAATTACCTTTTTTCTTGAATATAAGAAACAATTTTCTCAAGTGGGTAAAATTTTATTTACTCACTTTGGTTTGTCTGGACCTCTTATTTTAAATAATGCCAGTCGTGTTGGTTCTTTACTTCAATCTGGGAAAGTTACTGCTTATCTTGATTTATATCCTGATACTAATTTAGGATCTCTTGATAATAAAATAATTAAAATTTTTAATAATAATAAAAATAAATTTTTTCGGAACGTTATTAAAGAAATCAGCCCAAATGGAATGGATAAAGCACTAAAAAAACTTTTTGATTTTATAGATATTGATAAAAAAGTTCATAGTATTACCAAAGAAGAGAGAAAAAAAATAGTAAATCTTTTAAAATTTTTACCAATACATATTACAAACCTAATGGGATATGATAGAGCCGTTGTTGTTGATGGGGGAGTTTCACTTTCTGAGATAGAGACAAAAACAATGCAATCAAAACTATATGACAATTTATATATAACAGGAGATTTATTAAACATTGACAGATCCTCTGGAGGATACAGTCTTCAAATTTGTTGGACAACGGGGTATGTCGTTGGTATATCTGTTTAACTTATTTCTTATGTACTAACTTCTTTTTTATAAATTGAAACCAAGCTAAACAGTAAGCTTAATACTAATGGGCCTATCAATATTCCAACAGGACCCATCAAATAAACACCTCCTAAAATTGAGAATAAAACAAACAATGATGATATTTCTGTATTTTTTGAAAGAATATAAGGAGAAATTGCATTATCAACTATTCCTACTACTATAAGTGACCAAAGTAACAATCCTAGTGCTTGCAAGTGCATTCCAGTGAAGAATAAAAATAAGATAGCTGGAATTGAAACAATTGAAGTTCCTAAAGTTGGAACAAAAGAAGCCATACCTGCTACAACTCCCCAAACAGCTGCATTAGGGACTCCGAAAATAGTTAAACCAATTCCCATTAATATTCCTTGAATAATAGCTATTAGAAACGAACCCCTTATAATTCGATTGATTGCATCTCTCATCGTAATTAAAATTTCTTTAGTATTTTTTTCTGAAATAGGACACAAGCGAATAAAGTTTCTTTCCCAATAAGCGCCATCTTTTAATAAATAGAAAATAGTTAAAAGCATTAGAATGAACATTACTGCTGTTTTAAAAGTGGATGCAAAGAAATTGGCAAGATTATTAGATAAAGATGACGCCAATTTAGTTATTTGCCCATAAGTATTAAAAGTGAAACCACCAGGCATCATATTGTTTATATAAGTATTGATACTTTTAATAAAAGTACCAGAATCTCCAGATGCAACCATATTATGATAGACAGTTTGTATTTGACCAATAACAACTTTTCCGACAAAGAAGATAGGAATACATAGAATAATGAAAAACAAAAGAACAGTAATAGAAGAAGCTAACCAAGAAACTTTCCTTGTTATATGTTTGTTAATCCATTTATAAACTGGGTTTAAAATAACAGCAAAAGATATTGCCAAGACAATAATAGCTAAAAATGGCCAGAAAATAGCTAGAGTCAAAATAATAACTATAACTAATAATGCTGATAGAAAATATTTTTCACTCGGAATCGTTTGCATATATTTTTATTATAACATTAATAGTTAAAAATAAATATTAAATTTAGTAAAGTAGTTTGCTCATTTCTCCCATCAAGTTACGCTATACTTACCTGCTGGGAGACTAGGAATCGAACCTAGATTGAAGGCTTCAAAGGCCTCCGTCCTACCGTTAGACGATCTCCCAATAAACAAAGACAATATAGCATATTTTTTATATTTAGTATATTCAAAATTTCAAAAAGCTCTTCTCGTTTCTGTCTATTTTTGGTTGCAATCTTTATTTTTATATGTTAAGTTAGATTCAGGTCGTCTTTGTTAATTTAATTTTTTATTTTATATATATGAATCCAAACGACGAAAATACAGATACACCTGCATCAGATACACCCGTAACAGATGCACCTGCATCAGATACACCCGTAACAGATGCACCTGCAACAGAAGAAGCTACAACTGAAGAAGAAAAAACAGAAGAAGTTGCACCTGCAACTGAAGAAGGAATCCCTGCAAGTGAAGAAGCTGCAGCATAGTTTTTTCTGAACGAGTACAAATAAAGAAACTCTCCCAACTTAAAGTTGGGAGAGTTTCTTTATTTGTACTATTCTTCCATTTGAGGTTTTTCAATTGTGATAGTTTCTATTCCAATTGTTTCGCCAGTTATATGCATTACATCTTTATCTATTTTTTTGAATTCATTATTTGATTTAGTGAAATGATTTACAGCAGTTGATAAAGTATTGCCAAGTTTTTGATGGGATTGTTCATATGCTTTTAAATGATTTCCAAGTTCTCCTACACGCTTCACTATATCTTTAGCCGATTCTTCTATTTTCATAGCTTTTAATCCTTGAAGAACGGTTTGGAGATAAGCCAAAAAAGAAGTAGGGGAAACAATGATAACTTTATATTTGCCAGCAGCACGTTGAATTAGATTTTCACTATCTTCTGTAACTGACCCAATTTTATTGATGAGTAAATCATAATAAATTGCCTCGTGTGGAATAAACATAAAAGCAAAATCCATTGTATTATCTTTTGGTTTTATATACTTAGAAGTCTCAACGATCCGAGTTTTTAAATCATTTACGAATACTTTTTCTAATCGCTCTTTTTCAGCTAAATCATTTGTTTCAGAAATTCTATTATAATTTTCAAGTGAGAATTTAGAATCAATTGGAATTATTTTATCTTTTACAAAGACAACTGCATCAACTATATCTCCGTCAGGAAATGTGTATTGCATCTGATATGACCCTGGAGGCATTGTATTTTTTAGTAATGTTTCTAGATAATATTCCCCTAGAACCCCTCGTTGTTTAGGATTTTTAAGAATATCTTGCAAATTTTTTAATTGGTCGGTAAAAGAAATAACTTTTTTATTTTGTTCATCAAGACGAGTTAATCTTTCAGTGATATCTCTTATAATACTTTGTGATTGACTAGTTTGATGACGAATTGTTTCGCTGACTTCTTTTTGTGATTCGCCAAGTTTATCATTTACTGTTCGAGAAAGTTCATTTATTTGGGTCAAAAGTAATTTCATAGTTCCGTCATTATTATCTTTTGGTTTTTCTTTTAGGAAGAAGAAAAGACCTATAATGAGCCCAATAAGTATAATAAGAAAGACAATAATTAAAGTTTGCATATATTTATTTTAACATAATTTTTTATTATAATCTTATTTTCCCAAATAATGATTTAATGTGTATATCCAATCCTCATCTACTTGGTCGCTTTCTAATTTCTGCCTTAAGAGCCATTCAAGATAACCTCGGTCAGTTCGAACAACCTCCTCTAGTTTTTTTCCAACGTGTTTACCAAAATTGATAAAATTTAAAAGTGAAGGGTGAGAAGAAATTTCTATCATTTTATTTATAGCTTCTTCTTCATTTAATTTTTCAATTTTCATTATTTTTTCTTTTAATCTATCAAATAATTTTTCTAACACTAAAACATCTCCTAAAGCATCATGGGCTGTTGCTTCAACTTCAAGTTCAAGTAAATAACGTAAATATTGTAGATTATATTTTCCTATTTTTCCTTCAGGGTCAAGATATCTAGCAATCCTTAGGCTGCAGATAAAATTTTTAGGAAGTATATTTTCTTTTTTAATTATCATTAAATCAAATTGAGCATTATGAGCTACAACTACAGAATTTTCATCCTCAAATAGCTCTTTAATTTTTTTATAGTTTGTACTTTCAGTAAATCTAGATTTATTTTCTACCATTTTATTAGTTATGTGATGAATAGCTGAAATTTCAGGAGGAATTTTAATTGAAGGTTTGTATAACTCGCAAAAACTTTCAGTGTCTGTTTTGTAGGCAATCTGACACATCGTGTCATTTTTTGTGTTACCTGTTGTTTCTGTGTCAAAAAAGATTATTTTTTTCATGTATATATATTACCACAAAGCATAAAATATTCTTATTAGATAAAACCCAGCAAGGCTGGTAACATTATGAAACATAATTTATTTTTATCTAGTAATGGAATATAAATCTGAAAAGAGAATATGTCAAAACAAACAAGAAGTTTTTCTATTTTTTTTGCTATTGTGAACTCTAGTTATTATGATATTATATATATAGAATGAAAAGTGAAACAAAACCCAGCAAGGCTGGTAACATTATGAAACATAATTTATTTTTATCTAGTAATGGAACATAAATCTGAAAAGAGAATATGTCAA
>VAOZ01136209.1_pt1 | contig 24505 bp, 20 predicted proteins | sample 3394041 | NCBI WGS metagenome assembly VAOZ01 (sample SAMN08290431, study PRJNA428436) | hydrothermal vent metagenome | isolation source: Deep-sea hydrothermal vent chimney | place: Indian Ocean: Southwest Indian Ridge
ATTTTCGTGCCAACTTGTTGCCTCAGACATCCTGTGAGGGTGGATTCGTATGCCATCGTTGCCAACCCATTCAAAAACGGTGAAACTTCAGCAATAAGGTGTCAACATGTTTTTCCAATACGCTATATAAACCAATGTCTTACACTCTGCATGCACGATCACTTGCAGGATCTAGGTAAGATCCGTAAGGGTGGAGGGGATCACGATTCGTCTTTGTTTTCCGCTGGCGGGAGATGGACAAAAGTCTCCCATGCAGGCGTTGCCGAAAGCAATGGTAACGGCTTCGGGACAAGGCGCATGTATACTCTGGGCGGAGGAGGAGGAGGAGGAGGAGGAGGATGATGATGATGACGATGTGCGGGAAACAGGGGCGGAAGCGTTGCGCAGTGCCGGATTTCATGTGCTGACAGCAGCGAACGGGCAAGAGGCATTAAGTGTATTCCTCTCCCGGGGCAGCGAGATTCGAGGGGTAGTGCTGGATGTGATTATGCCGGAGATGGGCGGTGTAAGGGCAGCGCGGCGTATGCGAGAGATGCGTCCCCCATGCCCATCGTATTGATGTCCGGGTACGACAGGAGCGGCGAAGCGGAATCGGCCTGCGATGAGGGTATTTGCGATCATGTGATAAGCAAGCCTGTCGAACCCGGCCAACTGGCCGCTATGCTACACGCCATGATGAAGGATACTCGAATCCTCACATATGGATACCCTTCACCACACCCCATGTAAGACCCACGACCACATTATGCTGATTGCTGCTGCCCGCACATGCGTGAATCGACGCTATGCGGAGTGTAGGTTGTGGATATAAACGCGCAAGAATGAATGAACTGGATCACAAAAACAGGTTATTCCGTACCGCCTCCTTAGGCCATTGGTAGGCATTCAGTCCCGGGTTCCGTATGCTTCGCATCTGTCGGGTGGGTGCTGGCCCACATTATTCGTGAATAATTCTGACTGTCCGCGCTTTTAATGCAAGGAGTGATACGTATCCATGCCCCGCCGTGATGACATAAAATCAATCTTGATTCTGGGTGCCGGGCCGATTGTCATCGGCCAGGCTTGCGAATTCGATTATTCCGGCGTGCAGGCATGCAAGGCCTTGCGCGAAGATGGTTACCGGGTGATCCTCGTGAATTCCAATCCAGCCACCATCATGACGGATCCTGATTTCGCCGATGCGACCTATATCGAACCGGTGATATGGGAAGTGGTAGCCAGGGTTATCGAAAAAGAGCGACCGGACGCGATTTTGCCGACGATGGGCGGCCAGACAGCGTTGAACTGTGCATTGAGCCTGAACAAACACGGCATTCTGAGGAAATTCGGCATCCGGTTGATCGGTGCGCAGCCGGAGGCGATTGATAAAGCCGAGGACAGGGAGCAGTTCAAACAGGCCATGGATCGCATTGGTCTGGAAATGGTGCATGGCGGTTTTTCGCATTCCATGCAAGATGCGAGAGTGCTTGCCAAAGAAATTGGTTATCCGTTGATTATCCGGCCCAGTTTTACGCTGGGCGGTTCCGGCGGAGGCATCGCTTACAATCCCGAGGAATTCGAACAAATCGCGGCAACGGGGCTTGATGCCAGCCCGACCCATGAGATTCTGGTCGAGGAATCCATCATTGGCTGGAAGGAATTCGAGATGGAGGTGATGCGGGATGCCAACGACAATTGTGTCATCATCTGTTCGATTGAAAATGTTGACCCGATGGGCGTACATACCGGTGATTCGATTACGGTGGCGCCGGCGCAGACGCTGACCGACAAGGAATACCAGCGCATGCGCGATGCTTCGATTGCCTGTTTGCGTGAGATCGGCGTAGAAACGGGCGGATCCAATGTACAGTTCGCTGTTAATCCGGAGAATGGCCGTCTGATTATTGTTGAAATGAATCCGCGCGTATCGCGTTCCTCGGCCCTGGCCTCCAAGGCGACCGGGTTTCCTATTGCCAAGATTGCGGCCAGGCTCGCGGTTGGATACACGCTGGATGAGATTCGCAACGATATTACCGGTGAAACATGGGCTGCTTTTGAGCCAACCATTGATTATGTCGTCACCAAAATACCGCGTTTTGCCTTTGAGAAATTTGAGGGTGCGGACCCACGTTTAACCACACAGATGAAATCGGTCGGCGAGGTCATGGCTATTGGCCGTACGTTTACCGAATCGCTGGGCAAGGCCATGCGAGGTCTGGAAACCGACACATGCGGATTTGACGGAAAGGTGCCGGAAGGGGTTTCGGATGAGGCCGATCGGGATGTGTTTCTGCAGGAGAAGCTGGCCGTACCGGGTGCAACACGCTTGTGGTGGCTGGGTGAAGCCTTGCGCGGCGGCTGGTCAGAGGAACACGTTGCCAACGTTACACGCATTGACCCCTGGTTTGTACACGAGATTGCCGCCGTTATCGCACTTGAACAGACGCTTTCGGGTCGGGATGTGCTCACCTTGACGGCGGATGAATGGCGGGCAGCCAAGCGTGAAGGATTATCCGATATGCGGCTGGCACAATTGCTGGATACGGATGAAGCCGCCATTCGCGGAACCAGGATGGATGCGGGTGTTGTACCCGTATTCAAGCGGGTGGATACCTGTGCGGCCGAATTTGAGGCCCATACGCCTTATCTGTATTCCACGTATGAACAGGAGTGTGAAGCGCGGCCGACAGAAAACAGGAAGATCATGGTGTTGGGCGGTGGTCCGAATCGTATTGGTCAGGGGATTGAATTCGACTATTGCTGTGTCCATGCAGCGTTCGCGCTCTCTGAAGACGGTGTCGAAAGCATTATGGTGAATTGCAATCCCGAAACGGTATCCACCGACTACGACACCTCAGACCGGCTGTATTTTGAACCGCTGACCTTCGAAGATGTGATGGCCGTTGTGGACATTGAGAAACCGGATGGCGTGATCGTGCAGTTTGGCGGCCAGACGCCGCTAAAACTGGCGAAAGATATGGAAGCGGCGGGCGTGCCGATCATTGGAACCAGCCCGGACATGATTGATCTGGCCGAGGATCGCGAACGTTTCCAGCAGTTATTGCACCGGCTGGACTTGCTTCAACCGGAGAATGGCACGGCGCGTTCGGTGGATCAGGCGATCAGGATTGCAGCCATGATAGGGTACCCTGTCGTGGTGCGGCCATCTTATGTGTTGGGCGGGCGCGCCATGCAAATTGTGCATGACGAGGCGGGGTTACTGCGTTACATGAAAGAGGCGGTCAGCGCTAGCCCAGGTCACCCGGTATTGCTGGATCGTTTCCTGAATCAGGCCATTGAACTGGATGTGGACGCCCTTTGCGACGGGAAGCGGGTGGTGATTGGTGGCATCATGGAACATATTGAGGAAGCGGGCGTGCATTCCGGCGATTCAGCCTGCTGTCTGCCACCGCACTCGATCTCCGATGCCGCCGTTGCCGAGGTTCGCCGTCAGACCGAAGCGCTTGGCCTGGCCCTGAATGTGAAAGGGTTGATGAATATTCAGTTCGCCTTGCAGGGCGCCGATCTGTATGTGCTGGAGGTTAATCCGCGCGCCAGCCGCACCGTTCCCTTTGTCTCCAAGGCAACAGGTGTGCCACTGGCGAAAATGGCTGCGCGTATCATGTCCGGGCAAAGCCTTGACGATCTGGGATTGGATGACGTGCCGCAGCCAACCACGTATCGTGCGGTCAAGGAAGCAGTGTTCCCGTTCGCCAGGTTTCGTGGCGTTGATCCATTACTATCGCCTGAAATGAAATCCACTGGCGAAGTGATGGGTATCGCAGGTGATTTCCCCACCGCTTTTAATAAGGCGCAGTTGGGCGGAGGATGCCGCCTGCCTAGCACGGGAAGGGCCTTCATTTCGGTGCGTGACGTGGACAAGGCAGCAGCCGTGCGTCTGGGGCGCATCCTGGCTCACGAAGGATTCGAAATTCTGGCCACCACGGGTACGCATGCCGCCTTGCGGGCAGCGGGTATCGCGAGTGCGCACGTGGCCAAGGTGATTGACGGCGTGCGTCCGCATATCGTTGACCGCTTGCTATCCGGTGATGTCGATCTTATTGTCAATACGACGGAGGGATCACAGGCCATTGCTGATTCAAAATCCATTCGGCGAGCGGCGCTGGATCGGGCCATTCCCTATTTCACCACCATGGCGGGAGGATTGGCGGCGGTTCGCGCAATCGCCGGTTCCGCGGGCATGATGGAAGTTAAAAGTATTCAGGATTATCACGGAGGTTGAATCAGTGGAACGCGTTCCGATGACTAGGCAGGGCGCTGCAGCCCTGCGGGAAGAACTTAAATTTTTGAAGGGTAAAAAACGGGCCCGGATTGTCGAAGCAATTTCTACAGCCCGGGCGCATGGCGATTTGTCCGAGAATGCCGAGTACCATGCAGCCAAGGAAGAGCAGGGCTTCAACGAAGGACGCATCAATGAACTGGAGGATAAGCTGGCGCGCGCGCATATCATTGACCCGTCTACCATTCATTCGGATAAGGTCGTGTTTGGCGCTATGGTGGAGCTGGTTGATATGGATTCCGGCGTGCAGGTTAAATATCAGATCGTGGGTGTGGATGAGGCCGATATCGAACAGCATAAGGTTTCCATCACATCACCCATCGCCCGCGCGATGATTGGCAAAGAGGCTGGTGATGCGGCCATTGTGCGGGCGCCCGGCGGTGAACGTGAATATGAGATACAGGATGTGACTTATGTTTGATTGCCCCTGTTTCTCACGGGCTTGCCTGCGGGCGGGAGCGATACGATTATCCATGGCACTGGTGCTGGCTCTATTGGTCGTGCCTGGCTATTTGGTCGCACCTGTGCTGTTTGCTCATCTGGATACTCACGCGCAGGCGGGACATTTGGCAGGTATCATCTTCCACATCGCCAACCGTGGCATCCTGATTCTGCTGTTAGCTCTAACAGCATTCTGGTGGGATCGATGTGCGGGGCGCTGGCGCTGGGTTATGCTGGCTGCTGTAGCGTGCCTGGTGGGATTGAATGAATTTCTGTTGTCGCCAGTGATGGAACACCTGAAATCGGTCATGGGCTCGATTGACGCATTATCGCCGGGTGATCCGCAACGGGCCGAGTTTGGTATGTGGTACGGTACGATCGCGGTCTTGCATTTATTGGCGGTGATCCTGTCAATCATCCAGGTTGCCCTGGGATGGGATGGACACCGGGGTGAACATTGCAAGCCATAAAAACATGGATAGAACGACAGTTTGCGGATACCGAAATGGTTGCGTTGATGACCTCTCTTCTGGTGATTTTCGGGTTGCTCGCACTGTTTGGGAATACGCTTGCGCCTGTTCTCGTGGCCATCGCCCTGGCTTATGTGCTGGACGGGGTGGCAGGTCTGCTGGAACGTTGCCGCGTACCACGCCTGATCAGTATCCTTCTGGTCGGCACCGGTGCGGTTTTGCTTGTTTTGTTTGCCTTTCTGGCTGTCATACCGTTGCTGAGCGAGCAGGTCGGACACCTGGTCGCGCAGGCGCCGCATTACGTGACCAGCCTGCGCAACTCACTGCATACGCTGCAATACCGGTATGCCAGCTGGATCAATCCGGACTATATCCAACATCTGGCATCACTTGCGATTGGCAAATTACAGGGATGGGGTGCAGTGATCTTCTCCTTCTCACTGGCTTCTATTCCTGGGTTGATTACCTTGCTGGTCTATATGGTTTTGGTACCGGTGCTGGTTTTTTTCCTGCTCAAGGACAAGGGGATTCTGATGGCGTGGGGTCAGCAGTTTTTACCGCGTCGGCGCGTATTGCTGAACCGGGTCTGGAGCGAGGTGGATATTCAGATTGGAAACTATATTCGTGGCAAGTTCTGGGAAATGTCTGTGGTTGGCGTGGTCACATGGCTGGTGTTATGGTGGTGTGGACACCAATATGCGCTGTTGCTGGGTGCACTGACCGGCATTTCGGTGTGGATTCCCTTTGTCGGAGCCGCCGTGGTCGCGATACCGGTGGTTTTATTGTCATTCTTCCAGTGGGGAATGAGTGATACCGCGCTATATGCCATCATTGCCTACGGCGTAGTGCAGGCGCTGGATGCCAACCTGCTGGTTCCATGGCTCTTTTCCGAAGTCGTGCATATCCACCCCATCGCCATTATCGTGGCGATTCTGGTGTTCGGCAGCCTTTGGGGCGTGCTGGGCATATTTATTGCCATTCCAATGGCAGCCCTGGTGCAGAGCGTGTTACAGGTGATGATGGGGCGCAAGGCGCGGGAAATGGCTGTCCATGGAGCCTCTTGCAAAACTCATGAGCGGTGATTGGCTTCCCAACTTCGGCCCATTTCCGAGCTTGAATTTCGCTCCATGGAACCACCATGCAGCTCATTCAATCCCGAAAATGGTCTCAACGTGGGATTGCCGCTCATCCACCCAGAGTTTTGTAAGAGGCTCCAGGCTGAAGGAGATTGACACGTCATGGGGCTGCTTTAGTTTCCGCGCGTATTCATGATTTTTTGAGAGGAAATATAACGTGACCAGTTCAGCAAAGAATAAGCAGCGAAATCCAGCCGAAGTAAGCCATGGGGATATGGATGAGTTGAAACGCAACATGCGTTCGGCATATCTGACGGCATGGGCCCATGAGAATCAACAAAGGATTATAGCCGCCGTTGCCGCCCTGCTGCTTGTGATCGTGGGCATCAGCCTGTGGAGGGAGCATATTGCCACGCAACGTACATCGGCGGCCACGCTCTACTATCAGGCCCTGAATACGGCGGATACGGATACCGAACATGCCTTGTTGTCCAAGGTGGTCAGGGATTATGGCCATACTGCTTATGCCGGTTTCGCACAACTTCTGCTGGCTGAAGTGGATCAGGCGTACGCCATCCAGCATCTGACGGCCTTGCTTGCCAAGGGCGCTCCGGATCGGGAGATCCGCTGGCAGGCCAGGCTTGATCTGGCCCGGGCGTATTTGCGCAAGGGCGACAAAGTAAAGGCAAGGAAGATTCTGGCCAAGTCCACGGGGGAAAATTATGAGCAGTTGCGCCATTACCTGATGGCCGAAGCCGCCGATAATGATACGGATCGCGCATCCCGCCTTGAGCAGGCGCTGAATGATATCTCGCATGATACGGTGTTGAAGAAACGGATCGAAAAACGTTTGGCGGTACTCAAGACTTCTTCCGGTCCGGAAGCTCTCCGCCAATGAGATATGACATTCGCGGCCTTACCATCCGGATAGCCTGTTTTCTGCTATTGACTGCCTGTGCTTCAACGCCGGGGGTTCAGAGAGATACCTCAATGATGGACAACAACACAGCAAAAGTATCCGTGCCGGAGACTCTCGCCCGTCTGGATGTGGTCTGGGTTGCGGATGTGGATCAGCGTCATCCCATGTCACCCGCAGGGTTTTCCCAGCCTGCTCTGGCGGGGAATGACATTGTTATCGGCGGCCGGGATGCACGTGTGCGTGTTTATGATTTGCAAGGTAACGAATTGCGTCGTATTGCGATTGAATCGCCTTGTGACTCCGGTGCGCTGGCATTGAATCCTGCATTGGTCGTGCTTGGCGATGTGGACGGAAACCTTTATGGCATTGATCCTCGGCTTGGCCGCATTCTATGGCGAAAACATCTGTCTTCGGTGATACTCGGCCACCCGGTAAAGGCGGGGAAGGGTTTTATGGTGCAGACCGCTGATAACCGTATCTATCATTTTTCTTCCAGGGGAGAAAAGCGCTGGAGCTTTTCCGGACAGGTGGGTGGCATGACCATGCGTCAGGGGCCATCACCGCTTGTATTCGGTAACGTGGTGTACGCCATTTTTACCAATGGCGACGTCGTGGCGTTGAAGGCGGATTCAGGTGATTTAATCTGGCGACGGCAGCTACTTCTGGATATGAACGCAATCACATTGAGCGAAATGAAGGTCCCCGTTGCCGATCCTGTACTGGCCGGGAACATTCTTGTTATATCCTTTTACCAAGGGGAGATGATTGCCTTGTCCACCACGGATGGCAGGCAGTTATGGCAGCGGAAGTTGTCGCTGAAATCCACGCCTATTGTGCAAAAGGGGCACTTGCTTGCGACAACGAGCCACGGCGCGATGATTTCACTGGATGTTTCCAATGGTGAAACGCTCTGGAAACAGCAATTGAGTAATGGCGAACTGGTTGGCCCCGCCCTTTTGAGGGAGAGGCTGTTTGCCGCCGATGATCATGGCTATGTCTACGCACTCGCCCGTAACGGTCGCAAGGCTGGAATATTGAGCCTTCCCGGTCGCATAGACCGGACGCCGATTGCCGTGCCGGGCGGCGTCCTGATTCGCAACAATCTGGGTGGTCTTTACCTGATTCAATGATATTTTTCTGATGGGCACAATGCTCCCCGTTATTGCGATTGTAGGCCGCCCCAATGTTGGAAAATCCACCCTGTTCAACAACCTGATGCGGCAACGCAAAGCCATTGTTGGAGACCAACCCGGCGTTACCGTGGATCGCCTGGAATCTGAATGGAAGCTGGGCGAGCGAATGGTGACACTGGTGGATACGGGCGGCATGGGTCAGAGCGATCACGATGATCTGCAATCCGCTATCGCACAGCAGGTGGAAGCGGCGCTGGATGTGGCTGATGTGGTGATATTCGTGGTGGATGGCGAGACGGGGCTGGTGCCGGTTGATCAATCGGTAGCCGATACACTGCGCCGTCGGGATATGGACGTCGTGCTGGTGGTCAACAAGGCTGAAAATCCGGATATGGCAGCGGAGTTCTTTTCACTCGGCGTGGGTGATCCTGTTGCTGTGTCCGCATTACACGGGCATGGTATTCGCCAACTGCGGGATGTTCTGGAGCAACGCTTGCCCAAACAATATGTACATAACGAACCGGAGAGCAATATCGTTGCTCGCCTTGCTGTTATGGGGCGTCCGAACGTCGGGAAATCCACATTGATCAATGCATGGCTAGGCCGGGATCGCATGGTGGTCAGTTCCAGAGCAGGCACCACGCGCGATGCCGTGGATGTGGATATGCCTTATGTGGATAAGGAGGGGGCGGGTATCGTACGTCTGGTTGATACGGCGGGGCAGCGGCGGCACGCGCGGATCAGGGATACTATCGAGTTCGTGGCGCGTGTGAAGGCGCAGCAGGCATTTGCACGGGCGGATGCCGCCGTGCTCTTGCTGGATGGCCGTGAAGCTGTTGCGGAACAGGATATGCGTCTGATGACTTTAGCGCAGGAAAAAGGTTGTGCGCTGTTGGTCGCGGTGAACAAGGTTGATCTGTTGGATGATGTTGTATGGAAGCGTTATGCCGCACGTTTGGATTTCCGCATGCGTAGTCTTGCGGATATTCCTGTGTTTCGCGTTACCGCAAAACAGAACAGGGGCGTGAAGGCATTACTTCAACATGCAGTACAGGCCGCTCGGCGGAACCAAATAGCCTTGAATACAGGGGAGTTGAACCGCTGGCTTAAAGTAACACAAGAAAAACAACAACCACCCGGCGATCACGGGGCTGTAGTCCGCATGAAATATTGCACCCAGGTTGCAACGAGTCCGCCTGCCATCAGAGTATTCTGCAACCGTCCCGATGCGGTGGGGAAAACGTATCGCCGTTATCTGGAGCAGGACTTCCGTAAACGTTTCAATCTGCCCGGCATACCGGTTCGTCTGGCGTTTTCGGCAACGAACAATCCATACGGGTGACGGGGTCGGATGTGCAAGAAGGGTAAATGATGTTCGTGCTTTATCGCACGGTTTTGATAATGGTTCCGGATTGAGGAAATGTGCTCAGGTCCATGCCGTTCAGGATAGCCAGTTTGTCGGCGGTAAAACGCCCCAGAATATCATGGTCTTTTTGAGCCAGCGTCTGCCAGCTGTCGCCCTGTTTCCATATATGGAGATGGATACGTGGCACGCCTCCATCGCGTTTCGCGTCATAATGGCGAAATGATTGGGCGATGGCCTCAAAGTCCGCGCGGTACGCATCAAATTTCGCCCGCGGGCTGTATGAAAATAGTATATAGGCCTTTGGGCCATCACGCAGGATCGTGACCAGTGCACGCGCTTTTTCTACCTGTTGAGTGGAAGTATTGACGATGGCCCGGGTGACCTCAAAACCGTTACGGCGGCTGGTTTCCAGGGCTTCAAGCCTGTGCCCGCGGAACATATCGTTCAGAATCTCTTCACCACTCCGGCGTTTCTGTAATTCTTTTAACTGAAGGGTGAAAAAAGCCTTTTTCCGGCGCAGACGCGCGGTGAGCGCCTGCGGTGTGTTCTTGAGGACCCAATCCTTGGGGAACTTAAGCCGGATACCCAGTTTGGGATGCAAAAAACGCCTGCCTACCACGGCGCCCTGCCCGGGACTATCGCCGTACGGGTATCCATCCAAAGCGGCCAGCATGGCGTTATGGCCGACTTCGGCCCATGCGCTTTGTTGCCCGGCGGCTTCGGCCACGGCCTCTTTAATACGCTTCTCGGTCTTCGGATGACTTGAGAAGGCGCCATGGTAGATTTCGGGTTTTTTGCCCGTGGTATCCGTTTCCTCCCTGATGCGCAGGTCTTCCAGACGTTTGAGGGTTTTCAGGAGACGGATGGTGGCATGTACGTCGTAACCGGCCCTGGTGATGTATTTGATGGAGAGTTCATCGGCCTGTAGTTCATCCTTGCGGCCATAGCCCTGAATGATGGCGTCGGCGAATAGATTGGATACCTGACCAACGGCCTGGGGAATCGGAAGAAAGATGGAAGCTACCGCCATGCCCAACTGGTAACCCCGCGCCTGGGTATAGCGTTGTACGGCGTGTCGTGCCGTTACATGGCCGATTTCGTGCCCCAGTACGGCGGCCAGTTCCGCCTCACTGTTCATGTAGATGAGCAGACCACGGTAGATATAAATATGACCACCGGGAAGGGCGAAGGCATTGATGGTTTTTGCATCCACCACATTAAAGCGATAAAAAAGTCCGGGCCGGTCGGAGACCGCTGCCACGCGCTGCCCCACCTGATTGACGTATTTGACCAGCGGATCGTCTGCGGGCATCAGTGGCATCTGTTTGGCGACTTCCGCCGCATATCGCTGTCCCAGCGCCAGTTCCTGCTTCTCACTCATCAGTACGAAGTCCTGTTTTCGACTAACAGGGTTGGTGGCGCAGGCGGCCAGCACCAGGATCGCCGCCAGATCGAAGGAAAATAGCCTCAACAACCTCATGGCGGAAGTGCTTCCAGATCGAACGGACTGTGCAAGGCGAGATAGAGCGAACCTGAGTGGCCCGCACGAATGAAGCCATGTACGGTTACGCGTTGCCCCGTGCGAAGACGGAGGGGGAAATGAAACCACAAACGGTATTTTCGTGGAATGCTGATGTTGAGTTTGGCCAGTCTGAATCCGACGCCGTTGCGATTGACACGGTTAACCTTCCCTGTGACAACATGGAATTGACCGATATCTGATTTCTTTACCTGATCCGCCGGAATCACGGAAAAACGTTTCGTATTCCAGATACCCAGATGTTGTTTACGTGCCGGGCGTTCCAGTTTGAGTAGTTTTTCAGCCCAGTGAAGATTAGGCGTAAAGGTATATACATGGGCCAGGGCCAGACGCACCATTTCACCGTTTACCCATGTGCCATCACGGAGCCATATCTGAGCCAGCGTTCTACCGTACATATCACGGCGCTGGACATCGAATCCAAGCCGTACAATTTTTCCCGCGATCAGGGATTTTAGCCCCCGTGTCGCGGCATTCCCCATGACCTGGCCCGGTTCGGAGCCGTGCGTGACTTCCGGCGCATTGATACCAAGCAGGCGAATCCGTTCCCCCGTAGCCGTTGCAAAGGTATCGCCATCAAAAATATATGCGACCTGCACCCAGCGTGTTGCACCAATGACGGAAAACGTTCCAGCCTGTGCCGGCCATGCCCAACAGAGCAGGCCAACCGCCAGTACAATGAGCCTCTTGCAAAACTCGTGAACGGCGATCGGCTTCCCCACTTTAGCCCATTTCCGTGCTGAAATCTCGGCCCATGGAACCACCATGCACCTCATTTCATCACGAAAATGGACTCAAAGCGGGATTGCCGCTCATCCACCCAGAGTTTTGCAAGAGGCTCCAAGTACATTACGTTGTTTCAAGTGTTCCGACGAGGCTGGCATAGTCGGAAATACGGTGGTTCGTCAGGTATCCGCGTAGTCCGTCCAACACCTTGCGCGGCAGCAGCGGGTCGTAAAAAAGGCCCGTTCCCAGCCCGATGGCGCTCGCGCCCGTAATGGCGAATTCGATGGCGTCGCGTGCATGGGTAATGCCACCTTGTCCAAGGATGGGGATGCCGTGTCTGGCGGCTACGGCCCGCGTTTGATACACTTTCCATAGCGCGACCGGCCTGATGGCCGGACCGGACAAGCCGCCCGAAACATTGGCGATCACGGGACGGCATGATTCAATGTCCACGGCCATACCGACCAGCGTGTTAATCACCGATAGCCCATCCGTACCTGCTTCAATCACATGTCTGGCGATTTCAGCAATGTCGGCATTGTTGGGTGAGAGCTTGGTGATCAGCGGTTTCCTCGTCATCGGGCGCATGGCTTCCACGACCTTCGCCGCCATGACCGGATCATTGCCGAAATGTACGCCGCCTTCCCGGACGTTGGGGCAGGAGATATTGATTTCAATGGCGGTAACGAGAGAATCATCAAACAACCGTGCGACTTCGGCATATTCCTCCAGCGTCGATCCTCCCGCATTGGCCCAAAATTGGGTTTCGTCATGCGGCAGTCCCGGCAGGATGTGGTCAATGACGTAACGTGCACCGGGATTCTGAAGACCGATGGCGTTGAGCATGCCGGAGGGTGTCTCATAGACGCGGTGCGGTGCATGACCGGGCCTTGGTTCAAGGGTGGTCCCCTTGAGAATCACAGCGCCGATATCCCGGTTGGAAAAGCCTTCCACGCGGGTGTATTCCTCGCCAAAACCCGCGCAGCCGGAGAGCAGAACGATTGGGGTCTGGAGCTTCAGTCCGGAAAATCGAACGGTCAGGTCTGGTTTGTTCAGCATGGATGCAGTATAACCGCACACAGGCTGGGGATCCTGTGTGGTATCTGAATACATGGCATTCCGATCAAGCAGGATGTCGCTTGTTTGGTTTGATGATCAACACGTCGCAACCGGCCTCGCGTACGATGCGTTCGGCGGTGGAACCGAGAAGGATGTGCATCAGTCCCGTACGCCCGTGGCTGCCAATAACAATCAAATCCGCCCTGATGTTCGCGGATGCTTCGATAATAGCATCAGCGGGGCGCGCGGCGCTTTCTTCAATGTGGATATGAGGATGCAAACCCCTGCCAAGATCAGATGTCAGTTTCTCAAGTCTCTCCTTGCCGGATGCCCGCAATTGTCTGGACAGCCCTTCCATGGGCGGCAACATCATTTCCGGCATTTCAGCGTAATACACCTGTGCGGCAATAATATGTAGCAGATGCAGCTCAGCCTTATACTGACGAGCCAGCCCTGTCGCAGCATGCACCGCATTGCCGGCTGAATCGGAAAAATCCGTGGGCGCGAGAATGCATTGGTATTCGGGCATAGTGTCCTCCGTGTCATGTGTATCCGCCTGCCATTATAGCCTGAAAAACAGATCCGTGTTTCATTCCACTATCGCCAGTATCTCCATCAGACATTCATCGGGATTAACGTTGTCACCCACGCTGACATGAACCGCCTTGACGGTGCCGGATGCCGGTGCATGCACCGGGTTCTCCATCTTCATGGCTTCAACCACCAACACGGTGTCTCCGGCTTCAACCTGCTGACCTGCCTCGGCATGAATGGCGACGATGCGCCCCGGCATGGGCGTGGTCACATCATTATCGGAACTGGCTTTGGGGCGAAGCGAGTCTCTGGAAGCCTTTTTGGTGTCTATGGTGCCATCGGCAGTCGGGATTACCTCGGTCAGGGTTTCCACCATGACCTCTTCCAGTACGTTATCCACTTTTACATAGAAAGGGCGAACATCGGCACTCTTGTGGCCTGTCCCCTCAATGCTGACATGGTAATCCTCGCCGTGAATGGTGAGGTTGAATTCGGTCGGCGCCAGCGGGGTTGCCGCAAATCCCGTTGGAGCCTCGGCCACAGGTGTTTCCAGCGGTTCAGGATTAAATATTCCCGACGCACGTTCATCGAAGAATTCAAGCGCAATGGTCGGAAAAAGGGCGTATGACAGCACATCCTCCACGCTGTTGACCTTGTCGCCCACCTCATGCGTCAGCGCATCCAGTTCGGGCCCGATTAAATCGGCCGGACGCACATCAATCGGCTCCTCACCTCCCAGCGCCATCGTGCGAACATCTTCGTTCACCTCACCCAATGGGCGACCATACATACCCTTGAGATACGCTTTGGTCTCATGGGTAATCACCTTGTATTTCTTACCGGACACCACATTCAGAACGGCCTGCGTACCGACAATCTGGCTGGTCGGGGTGACCAGTGGCGGATAGCCAAAGTCCGCGCGAACGCGTGGTACTTCATCCATGACCTCATCCATGCGTTCCAATGCGCCCTGTTCCCTGAGCTGTATCGCGAGATTGGAAATCATGCCACCGGGGATCTGATTGGTTTGAACGCGCGTATCCACGCCGGTGAAATCTGATTCAAAACGGGCATATTTCTTGCGCACCTCGCGAAAGTACGCGGCAATGTCTCGCAACAAATCAAGATTCAGGTCGGTGTCAAACTCCGTCCCGGCAAATGCCATCACCATCGCTTCCGTAGGCGCATGACTGGTTCCGCCCGCCAACGGTGAAATAGCCGTATCAATAATATCGCAACCGGCATGCACCGCTTCCCACTCGACCATCTCGGCCAATCCGGCCGTGGCATGACTGTGCAGGTGCAGCGGAATGGAGACGGATTGCTTCAGGGTTGTAATCAGTTCGTGCGTAACCTGTGGCGTGAGTAACCCCGCCATATCCTTGATGGCCAGCGTATCACAGCCCATATCCTCGAATTGTTTGGCCAGATCAATAAAGTATTTCAGCGTATGAACGGGGCTGGTGGTGTAGCAGATGGCGCCTTCGGCGTGGCGTTCGTTCTCCTTGACCTGGGCAATGGCCACACGCACATTACGTGGATCGTTCATGGCATCGAAGATGCGGAAGATATCGATGCCGTTGGCGCATGACATATCCACGAATTTTTTTACCACATCATCGGCATAGTGACGATAACCGAGCAGATTCTGCCCACGCAGCAGCATTTGTAGCGGCGTATTGGGGATGGCTTTCTTTAACTCACGCAGGCGAACCCATGGTCCTTCCTTGAGATAACGCAAGCAGATATCGAATGTGGCACCGCCCCATGCTTCGATGGACCAGAAGCCGACAGCATCCAGTTTCTCACAGACGGGCAACATATCATCCAGACGCATGCGCGTAGCGAGCAGCGACTGGTGGCCATCGCGTAATGCCAGTTCGGTTATCGCCAGTTTGCGTTTAATCATGAGCATTCCTTAATAATACGATTTTAATCAAAGCCCGGCATGTGCCGCGATTGCGACAGCAACGGCGGCGGCGATATCCTCCCGCCGCTCAAAGGGCTGATATTCCAGCAATTCCGGGTAATCTTCCAGAAACCCGGTATGGAATACGCCTGTCCCGAATGCCGCAGATTTCGCAATGTGCCGATGCAGGGGCAGGGTGGTGCGTACGCCGCGAATATCGTATTCATTGAGCGCCCGGCAGGCGCGCGTCACGGTCAGCGGCCAGGTGGGGCTCCAGATGGTCAGTTTTGCACACATCGAATCATAATAGGGCGGAATGATGTAGCCGGGGTAAACGCAGCCGTCTACGCGTATACCCAGGCCGCCCGGAGAATGATAACGTGTGATGCCTCCCGGCGCAGGCAGAAAATTATTTTTCGGATCCTCGGCATTGATACGGAACTCAATGGCATGGCCGGAGAGACGCAGGTCCTCCTGAGTAAAATCCAGCGGCAAGCCGGATGCAATTTTAATCTGCTCGGCGACAATATCCTTACCGGTGATGGCTTCGGTAACGGGATGCTCAACCTGCAGGCGCGTGTTCATTTCCATGAAATAAAAGTTGTGGTTCGCATCCACCAGAAATTCAACCGTGCCTGCATTGACATAATTTACGGCGCGTGCGGCGGCCACGGCTACCGATCCCATGCGGGCGCGCAATTTATCATCAATGAAATTACTGGGTGCAATTTCAATCAGCTTCTGGTTGCGCCGCTGAATGGAGCAATCGCGCTCGAACAGATGAACCACATGATCATACATGTCCGCCAGAATCTGGAATTCGATGTGGTGTGGCTGGACGATGCACTTCTCCATGAACACAGCATCATCGCCAAAGGCCGCCATCGCCTCACGCGTCGTAATCTCCAGATTTTCTTTTAGTTGTTCCTGCGTATCACAACGCCGTATACCATGTCCGCCACCGCCTGCCGCCGCTTTGAGCATGATCGGATACCCCATGGATTCAGCCGTTTCCAGGGCTTCTTCGAGCCCGGACAATACGTCTTCCGAACCGGGGATTACGGGAATATTGGCGGCAAGCATGGTCGATCTCGCCCGGGTTTTGTCTCCCATGTTGCGGATGGCTGCGGGGGCAGGGCCGATATAGGTGATACCCGCATCCACAATGCGCTCGGTGAATCCAGGATTCTCAGACAGGAACCCGTAACCCGGATGAATCGCGTCGCATCCGGTTTCCACGGCAATATCCACGATGCGGTGAATATTCAGGTAACTTTTAACCGGGTCCGGGCCAATGAGCACGGCTTGATCCGCTTTCTTTACATGCAGGGCGTGCGCATCTTCCCTGGTGAAGATGGCAACGCTTTCAATGCCCAGCTCGCGGCAGGAACGAATGATGCGAATAGCGCATTCACCACGGTTGGCGATTAAAATACGGTTAAACAAGAATGTTGTCTCCTGAACTATTCATGTGGATGATTTCGCCGATATGTGCATGCTCAAACAATTCCAGCATGTCCGCATTGCGCATACGGATGCAGCCACGCGAAGCTGGCATACCGATCCTAGCCTCATCATGCGTGCCGTGGATATAAATGAAACGCGATCTCGTGTCCACGCAGCCACGTCTGTTTTTTCCTGTTTCCATGCCTTCCAGCCATAAAATACGGGTCAGTATCCAGTCATGGCCGTGATCATCATGTGCCGGATCATAAATACCGATGGGTATGCGACCGACGAAGGCAGTGAAAAATGGCAGGCCTTCTCCGATCCTGTCACAGATACGATGCATTCCAAGTGGCGTCTTCAGGCTACCGTTGATGTTGCCGGAGCCCGCGATGGCGGTGGAGACGGGATATGCATAAAAAACACCCGTCCTGCGGCGGTGATAGAGCAACTGCTCGGCGATGGAAATAATAATCACCTGCAAAGCATAACATCTACCGGCAGCAACATAAACAGAGATAGCTTGTATCGGGCGGTTGTTTGCCTACAATCTCCGTTAGCAGTCCGGCGAACTGAGCCCGCACAGGCGAATGGAGCCGGAAGGTTAGCAGACTGCCAAATTCATTTTTATGGAGAGAGCATGGACATCAGCAAAATCCCCGCGGGCAACAATCCACCCGAAGACATCAATGTGATTATTGAGGTGCCGCAACACGCCGATCCGGTCAAATATGAACTGAACAAGGAATCGCACGCATTCTTTGTCGACCGCTTTATGCATACGGCTATGCATTATCCGTGTAATTATGGTTTCGTACCAAACACACTGTCCGAGGATGGTGATCCGGTCGATGCGCTGGTGGTATGCAAGTTCTCATTGGTTATCGGTTGTGTCGTGCCGTGCCGTCCCGTGGGTGTGCTTGCAATGGAGGATGAAAAAGGTATCGACGCCAAGGTGCTGGCTGTACCTGTGTCCGGTGTAAATCCCATTTATGACCATGTAGGCGGCCCTGAAGATATGCCGAAATTCCTGCTTGATCAGATTCAACACTTCTTCGAACATTATAAGGATCTGGAACCTGGTAAATGGGTGAAAGTACAAGGCTGGCAAGGCCTGGATACCGCCAAGCGTGAAATCATGGACTCGATTGCACGATATCAGCCCGTCTAGTCCGGATATTCATTCGAGGGGACAGAATACGTGACAATAACAATTATGGCGGGTCTGGCCGAGGGTACGACGCAACAGGAGGTCTTCGCCACATCCCCATGGTGATGTGGCGCTAATCATTGATGCACTGGAAGAATGAGTTTCCACTGAGGGATGGCCTGATCTACCTGAACCACGCCGCCGTGGGCGTATGGCCCCGGAAAACCTGTGAAGCGGTCAAGGCCTTTGCCGAAGAAAATATGCGGCAGGGGGCGGCGGATTATCCGCGCTGGCTGGATATCGAGCGCGAACTGCGGGGCAGGCTGCAACGTTTGGTGAATGCAGTCAGCCGAGACGATATTGCACTCGTCAAGAACACCTCCGAGGGGCTGTCCTTGCTGGCTTATGGGCTGGACTGGCGGCCGGATGACAATATCGTTTCCACCAATCGGGAATTTCCATCCAATCGCATGGTATGGGAATCATTGAAGGGCAGGGGTGTGAACCTTTATCTGGCCGATCTCGACAATGATGATCCTGAATCAGCCATACTGGCGCTTTGTGATACGAACACCCGTCTGCTGACGGTCAGTTCCGTGCAGTATGCTTCCGGCCTGAGGCTGCATCTTAAGCGTCTGGGTGCATTTTGCCGGGACAATGGCATTATTTTTTGTGTTGATGCCATACAAAGTCTTGGTGCGTTACGCTTCGATGCACAAGCCTGCCATGCGGATGTGGTCGTGGCGGACGGGCACAAATGGATGCTGGGATCCGAAGGTCTGGCCCTTTTTTACATTCGATCTGAACTGCGAGATCAGTTGAAGCTGAGCCAGTTTGGCTGGCATATGGTGGAACAGGCAGGGGATTTTGACCGGCACGACTGGCAAGCTGCGAAGAGCGCTCGCCGTTTTGAGCCGGGAAGCCTCAATATGCTTGGGATTCACGCACTCAATGCCAGTCTTTCGCTACTGGAAGAAGTGGGGATGCGTGAGATTGAACGGTGTGTGCTGGATCGCGCACGGGTATTGATGCGTATGCTTGAGCAGGCACCGGGAACCGAACTGTTGACACCGCGTGAACCCGATCGTTTTGCTGGTATCGTCAATGTTCGTTTCAGGGGCATCAACAGGGCAGGACATGAATATATTCATTCACAATTGATGCAGCAGCGGGTGATCTGTGCGTTCAGGGGTGGAGGTATCCGCTTTTCCCCGCATTTCTATGTTTCTGACGCATATCTTGAGGAAGCAGTCAGGATAGTCACCCGATTGTCCACTGCATCATGATCATCACTACGTTTATCGCTTTGCATGGTATGATCAGCAGCGTAAGCTGCACCGCCTTTATTCAGGAGGTTTTCAGCGATGGCACAGCGTACCCGTTGCGGTAGTCTCAAAGCCGATCAGATCGGCCAGAATGTTCGGCTTTATGGCTGGGTACAGACGAACCGCGACCATGGTGGCGTCGTATTCCTTGATGTGCGTGATCGCTTCGGTCTGGTGCAGGTGGTGGCACATCCGGATACGCCTGAAATCCATAAACTGGCGCATGGCCTGCGGCAGCAGGATGTGGTTGAAGTGCTGGGAAAAGTCATCTCCCGTTCACCGGAAACCGTCAACTCCAGGCTGGCGACCGGTGCGATTGAAGTGAAAGCACATGAGATTCTGCTGTTGAATCGGGCGGAAACGCCACCCTTTCAGATTGAAGATGATTGCGACGCGAGCGAACAGCACCGCCTGGAATACCGTTATCTGGATTTACGCCGTCCACGGATGCAAGCAAACATGGCGATCAGGCACAGGGTAACACATGCGGCGCGAAATTATCTGGATTCACGGGACTTCCTTGAGATTGAAACGCCGATTTTGAATAAGTCGACGCCGGAAGGCGCGCGTGACTATCTGGTGCCTTCACGTATTTATCCGGGATCATTTTATGCCTTGCCACAAAGCCCGCAAATCTTCAAACAATTGTTAATGGTGGCGGGTATGGATCGCTATTACCAGATTGCGCGCTGTTTTCGCGATGAGGATTTGCGTGCGGATCGTCAGCCGGAGTTCACCCAGATTGATCTGGAGATGTCCTTCGTGACGCAGGATGATGTGATGCACGTGGCTGAGGGCCTGATTTCCGCCATGTTCGAGGCAGGATTGGATGTAAGGCTGGAAACACCGTTTGCCAGGATTGGCTATTGTGAGGCCATGGAAAAATATGGCCTTGATCGGCCCGACCTTCGCTTCGGACTGGAGCACACGGATATCACCAATTTGATGAAGCAGGTCGCATTCAAGGTGTTTCGTGATCCGGCCGACAAGGGGGGGTTGGTAAAGGTGCTGCGTGTGCCCGATGGCGGCAAACTCACGCGCAAACAGATTGACGATTATGCCACTTTTGTTGGTATTTATGGCGCAAAAGGTCTGGCATGGATCAAGGTAAACGACGTCATTGATATTCCCGGCGGGCTGCAGTCGCCGATTGTGAAATTTCTGCCCGATTCGGTGCTGAAGGATTTATTATCCCGATGTGGTGCGAGAGATGGTGATCTGCTGTTCTTTGGCGCCGGGGATACGAAGGTTGTGAATGATGCGCTGGGGCACCTAAGGGTAAAGCTTGGCCATGATCTTGGATGGTCTCATGAAGGGGATCATAATTTCGTGTGGGTGGTGGATTTTCCGATGTTTGGATGGAATGATGATGAAAAACGTCCGGAAGCGCTGCACCATCCATTTACCGCGCCGGTACGGGAAGATACGCATCTTCTGAGCTCCAATCCTTTGAGTATGCGTTCCCAGGCCTACGATCTGGTATGGAATGGAACTGAAATCGGCGGTGGCTCCATTCGTATTCATGACCCTGAAATACAGTCAAAGGTATTTCAGGCACTGCAAATCAGTGATGATGAAGCACAAAGAAAATTTGGCTTCCTGTTGAATGCCCTCAAATATGGCGCACCGCCACACGGTGGTCTGGCCTTTGGCCTGGATCGTGTGCTGGCGTTAATGTTGGGCGCGGAATCCATTCGCGATGTCATTGCTTTCCCCAAAACACAGCGGGCGGCTGACTTGATGTGCGAAGCGCCATCGGAAGTGGGAGAAGATCAATTGAAAGAGCTTGGCCTAAGAAAACGCCGGGTGGTTGTTCCTGCATAGTTACGCTTTGACAAAGTGCTTTCGACGTTTAATGATGCAAGGTATGCAGCAGGGATTACTCATCGTGATGTTTATACTGGCAGCGTGTGCAACCAGCCCACCGGTGCAGGAAATGGCTGCTGCGCGCTCGGCTATTAGTATCGCCAAAAGCCTTCCCAATGGAGGGCCTGAAGCTGCCACATCGTTAAAGAGCGCGGAACGATCCCTTGCGGAAGCCGCGCATTCCATTGGTAAAGAACATTATGAACGGGCGCGCCGCCTGGCAGTGGAAGCCAGGCGAAAAGCCCGGATGGCGGCAAAACTTAAACAGAAAAGGCAGTAATAACATGAGCCATTCGAACATCCGACCACCTGAGTTCGGCGAAAAGATTACCATGGGTAAAGGCGGGGCGCTGGATGTCCCGGATCAGCCGATTGTAACCTTTATTGAGGGTGATGGTATCGGACCGGATATATGGCGTGCTACGCATCGCATCCTCGACGCGGCGGTGGAAAAATCCTATGGAGGTAAACGCAGGATTGCCTGGATGGAGGTGTATGCCGGCGAAAAGGCGTGGAATCACTATGGACAGACGGATGATGCCTGGTTGCCCAAGGACACGCTGGATGCCTTGCGTGAATATCTGATAGGCATTAAAGGTCCGTTAACCACACCTGTCGGAGGCGGGATGGGTTCATTGAACGTAGCGATTCGGCAAACGCTGGATTTGTATGTATGCCTGCGGCCCGTGAAGTATTATGCGGGCGTGCCATCGCCGGTAAAGCGTCCTGAAGATGTGGATATGGCTATTTTTCGCGAAAATACCGAGGATATCTATGCCGGTATCGAATGGCCGGAAGGTTCCCCTGAAGTCAGGAAGGTGATTGATTTCCTGCGGGATGAAATGAACGTCACCAAAATCCGGTTTCCGGAAACCTCCGCTATCGGCATCAAGCCGGTCAGTCGTGAGGGAACGGAACGCCTGGTTCGAGCAGCGATCCGATATGCCATTGAGCACAAACTTCAATCGGTCACCCTTATCCACAAGGGCAATATCATGAAATACACGGAGGGAGGGTTCCGTAACTGGGGATATGAACTGGCCAAGCGTGAGTTTAACGCGCGAGAGATTGATGACGGCCCGTGGTGCAAATTGCCAAACGGGATTGTCGTCAAGGATGCGATTGCGGATATTGCGTTGCAGCAGGTTCTGACACGCGCCAGGGAGTTCGATGTCATTGCCACGCTGAACCTGAATGGTGATTATTTATCCGATGCCCTGGCAGCTCAGGTTGGCGGGATTGGCATTGCGCCGGGTGCGAATATCAATTATGACACGGGTCGTGCGATCTTCGAAGCCACGCATGGAACCGCACCGAAATATGCCGGTAAGAATATGGTGAATCCCTCATCCATGACGCTTTCCGGCGCCATGATGCTCCGTTATATGGGATGGGAAGAAGCGGCAGACAGGGTTGAGAAAGGCATTGCCGGGGCCATTGCCGCCAAAACGGTGACCTATGACTTTCATCGCATGATGAACAGTGCGACCAGGCTTTCCACATCGGAGTTTGGCGACGCGGTCATTGAACATATGGATGATAAAGCCGGTGAAGAAGCTGATCAGTACGATCTGTTGGCGGCCCGCTTCAAGGAATTGTTTGAGACCGGAGCAGAAAGAAGCAGTGAGTTTGCCCATGCCGCACTGGAGAAGGCACGCCAGCAATTAACGGCTGCTGGCACATTCAGTGAAGAGCAGGGAAAGAAACTCAAGGGTTTTATGGAACGTGATTTTACGCAACTTGCGGGATCCATGCGTGATGAAGCGCGTGAGCGGCTGAATCCGGCGCGTCTCGGTGCAGGAGCATTGTCATCCATTTCATTACTGTTGCATGCCGCCAGTTCTGTGCTGTCCGATGTGGCCGGTCGCGCCGAAAAGGGTCTACTGTGCCGTTCAGGCGAGGTGACCAGCGCGGGCACGCTTACGTGTATTTCCTGTAGGCATGACATTCATTTGAAGAAAACAGGACGCGTGCCGCCGTGCCCGAAGTGCCATGGCACGGAGTTCAAGAAGAGTTATTAACCGACAGGAAGCAAGGGGATGGTGGTTTCCTTCCGCGTACCGGTAAGACTGCGCAGAAACATCAATAAATCCTGTTTTTCCTGAATACTCAGATTCAGGGGAGAAAGTTCGTTCCCCTGACCAATCCGGTCGCCTCCGCGATTGTAAAAGTTAATGACTTCCATCAACGTTTTTTCCGAACCGTTATGCATATAGGGAGGCGTGATGGCAACGTCCCTCAGTCCACTCGTCTTGAACGCATCCCTGTCCGTTTTCTTGCCCGATATTTCAAAATGTCCCGGGTCAACACTGTTGAGACCTGTGTTATGAAAGCGATAATCCGTAAAGGTCGGGCCGGTATGACAACGCACACATTTGGCTTTGCCCGTGAACAAGGCGAAACCTTTTTTGGCACCATCGGAAATAGCCTGATCATCGCCATTCAACCAGTGGTCGAATGGACTCGGGCCGGAAACGATGCCACGGATGAATGTTGCAAGGGCATCGGTTATACGATCAAAAGTGACACCTCTCGTGCCAAAGACCTGTGCGAATTCCTTGCGGTATCCGGACAGGGATGCAATATGGATTACAATGTCATGCGGTGTCTTGGCATCTGCCATGGCCGGGGTAAGGATGTCCTGATTGACGGCGTCCTCCAGGCTGGTGGCACGGCCATCCCAGAAAAATGCCTTGGCGTAACCGATGTTGATAAGGCTTGGCGTATGGCGGCCCAGCGCATGTCCTTCTCCCATGGTCCGCGCCATACCATCAGCCCATCCCAGACCCGGGTGATGGCAGGTGGCGCATGTTTGGGCAGGATTACCGGAAAGCCGTGGATCAAAGAACAGCTTACGTCCAAGCTTTGCCTTGGCGGCACTATAAGGATCGGATGAAGGGTAGGAAACAGGGGGAAGCATCCACGCGGCGGCGTGAGCCGGAGGTGCGGCGTTAGCGGACAAAAAGCCAATCGTATAAAACAGGAAAAAGATGGCGGTGCGCAGCAAATCATACCTCCATACCGTGGACAATCTCCCGCCGCCACTCCGATCGGAAAGCCTAGTCTTGATTTATGATAATGGCAAGCATCAGCCTTTTCCGCTGGATATTCGACATAGCGCCTCACAGACAACAAGAACGTCCCACAAAACGAACTATAGTGGATCCCAAATTCAGGACAGGTTCTTAAGGTAGATTCAAGGGTAGTGTTTCTCTCCAGAAAGGAGAAGAGGATGACACGAAAACATTATAGCAAAGCGGTGAAAG
>VAOZ01092001.1_pt1 | contig 24453 bp, 23 predicted proteins | sample 3394041 | NCBI WGS metagenome assembly VAOZ01 (sample SAMN08290431, study PRJNA428436) | hydrothermal vent metagenome | isolation source: Deep-sea hydrothermal vent chimney | place: Indian Ocean: Southwest Indian Ridge
GATTACTCAAGAGGCGCATCGGGTTTCCTGATCGAAAATGGAAAAATTTCACGACCCGTACAGGAAATTACCATAGCCGGAAACCTGAAGGACATGTTCGCGAACATATCCCATCTCGGTAATGATCTGACATGGTTCGGCAGCAGCGCGGTTCCCACAGTGGCGATCACAGGCATGACTGTTGCGGGACAGGGATAAACATGACATACAATGTATACGGCGTGGGCAATGCCATTATGGACCTGCAATTACAATGTGAAGATACATTTCTTGATTCCATCGGCGTGGAAAAGGGTGCGATGACACTGGTGGAGGAAGCGCGACAGCAATATGTGCTGGACGCACTCGCCGATCATGACGTCCACCAGTGCTCGGGCGGATCAGCCGCCAATACCATCGTCGGCATTGCCGATTTTGGCGGAAGTACGGCCTATGCCTGCAAGGTCGGGAATGATGACTTCGGTACGCAATATCAGGCTGAAATGCATGAACTTGGCGTCACGCTGGCGGTGGACAGGAGCTTCGGACAAACAGGCAACTGCGTTGTACTGATCACACCGGATGCCCAGCGAACCATGCTGACGCACCTCGGTGTTTCCAGCACCCTTTCCGCGGCGGATATTGATGGGGAGGAAATTGGCAAGGCACAGTATGTCTATGTCGAGGGATATCTGTTCACCGGCGAGTCCACCAAAGCCGCCGCACTGAAAACCATTGAACTGGCCAAACAACAGGACGTAAAAGTGGCGCTCACCGTATCCGATCCCTTTCTCATTGATCTGTGCCGGGATGAATTTCGTACACTGATCGAAGGCCCCGTGGATTTATTATTCTGCAATGAGCAGGAAGCCCGCGCATTGACCGGCTTTGATGATCCCGTCGAATGTGCCCGTGAAATCCATAAACACGCGGGAAACGTGGCGCTGACGTTGGGAAGAAAAGGTTCCATCATCATGCACAAAGGTGAAATGATCCCCATTGAGGGCGCCGAGGCGAATGCCCTGGACACTACCGGCGCTGGCGACATGTATGCCGCTGGCGTACTCTACGGCATCACCAATGGCCTTTCCTGGCATCAGGCCGGACATCTCGGCAGCCATGCGGCCGCACAAAATCGTCTCGCGATTCGGTGCGCGCCTGCCCCGTCGTTACACCCATGAGGAAATCAGGGCATTGCTGCACTGATACGCAATAGACACGAGGAGACCTATGCGCATCCTGTTATATAATGAGTTAAATCCACGAAAAATTCCATCTTTCGCCAAGACACGGCGCTATCTGGAAGCGGGGGATTTCAAATCGGCGGAGGTCAAGAAGATTGGCGATCATTTGTACCGGGCCAAACTGGACACATCCAACCGTCTGCTCTTTTCCATCCATCGCTACCGCAATGAGCCCTGTATTCTGATACTGGAATGTATTCATCACCATGCCTATAACAAATCCCGTTTCCTGCGGCACGGTGCACGTATTGATGAGACCAGAATCCCGATCATCACCCGACCCGAGGATCCGGAAGACGAACTGGCGTATCTGAATCCTGCCGCGCACGCCTTTCATCTGCTGGATAAAATTATCTGCTTCGATGATTCACAGGCGCGGGTCTATGCCATGCAACCGCCGCTCATCATCATCGGCTCCGCCGGTAGCGGCAAGACGGCGCTGACGCTGGAGAAGATGAAGCAGGTTCCGGGCGACATTCTGTATGTCACGCTATCCCCCTATCTGGTGAAGAATTCATGCGATATTTACTACGCCCATGCATATGAAAATGAGGCCCAGCAGGTTGCTTTTCTCTCCTTTCAGGAATATCTGGAATCCATCCGCATACCCGCCGGACGCGAGATTGATTTTCACATTTTCCAACAATGGTTCCAGCGGCGCAGGCATCAAGGTCTGGATGACGCCTACAAGGTGTTTGAGGAGTTCAAGGGCGTGCTGACAGGCGCGGATTCCGATGCGTCATGGCTGGATCGCGATGCGTATGTTTCGCTGGGCGTCAAGCAATCCATCTTTTCCCGGCAGGAACGGGAATGGGTTTATGATCTGTTTGAACAATACCTGGAATTATTACGGCAACAGGATCTGTTTGACTCCAATATCATCAGCCATGAATATCAGTCGCTGGTGACACCCACGTATGATTTTATCGTAGTGGACGAGGTGCAGGATCTGACCAATGTGCAGTTGTCTTTGATTCTCCAATCCCTGCATCATGACGGAGAGTTCATGATCTGCGGCGATTCCAACCAGATCGTACACCCCAACTTCTTCTCATGGGCCAAGGTGAAGAGCTTCTTTTATCGTCAGCGGGATCAGCATGCCAGTCAGGGGCATCCACATGATCTTATTCGTATCCTGAGTACCAATTACCGCAATTCGCCGCAGGTGACGGTCATCGCCAACCGCTTGCTGGAAATCAAGAATGCCCGCTTCGGTTCCATCGACAGGGAAAGTAATTATCTGGTAAACAGCAATGGTCACAACCAGGGAAGTGCGCACCTGCTGAAGGATAGTGATTTCATCCGGCGGGATATGGAGGAAAAGACCCGGCAATCCACCCGCTTTGCCGTTATTGTCATGAAAGAGGAGCAGAAAGCAGCGGCGCGCAAGGTGTTCAGTACGCCCCTGCTGTTTTCGGTGCGGGAGGCCAAGGGCCTGGAATATGAAAATATTATTCTGTTCAACTTCGTTTCTGCGGAAGGGAGCCGTTTTCGCGAGATCGCCCGCGACGTCAGTTCCGGAGACTTGACCGGCGATCTGAACTATGCCCGCTCAAGAGACAAGACGGACAAATCGCTTGAAGCCTATAAATTTCACATCAATTCACTGTATGTCGCCATTACCCGCGCCGTCAATAATCTGTACATGATCGAATCCGAATCCGGCCACCGCCTGCTCCATCTGATGGGCATGGGGCAGGCGGGCGAGGCGCTGGATATGGCGGGACAGGATTCCAACCTCGATGAATGGCGGCAGGAAGCGCATAAACTGGAATTGCAGGGCAAGCAGGAGCAGGCTGATGAAATCCGCACTCGCATCCTCAAACAGAGGGAGGTTCCCTGGGTCGTGCTGAAGGACGAAGCATTGGAGACCTTGCGGTGCCAGGCCATTGATGAAGACCGCAAGAAAGCAAAATTGTCCCTGTTTGAATATGCCCTGGTGCACCACAATCAGGTATTGCTCAATCAACTGGTACAGGCGGGGTTCGCGCCGGCCCGTAACCCGGACAAGGGCCTGGATATTCTTAACCGCAAATACTTCATGCCGTATGAATCCAAAAATCCGCTGCAGGTCTTGCGTCTGGCGGATCAGTATGGCGTGGATTTTCGTACTCAGTTCAATCATACGCCGCTGATGACTGCGGCGCGGTGCGGCAATGCCACGCTGATCGAGCAGCTTATCGAACTGGGCGCGGATACGGAGCAAATGAACAGCAACGGCATGAACCCCTTCCAGATTGCGCTGGAACAGGCTTGCGGTTCATCAAGGTTCGCCCATCGAAAACTGGCCGATATTTATCATCTGCTATCCCCTGCCGATACCAGTGTCGAGGTAGATGGCCGTTTGATCAAACTCAACAGTCATTTGATGGAATTTACCATGCTTAATCTCATGATTGCCATGTTCTACCATCGCCTGGGCTATAATGTGATCCAGCGCCATGATGCATTTGGTAGCAGCGATTTCATGGATGTACTGGAAGCGTTTCCCGCTGAAGTGATCCCGGATCGCCGCAAGCGGCGCAGCTATATTTCCAGCATTCTGGCCAAGAATGAAATGTATCGTGATGGCCCCTATAACCGCAAACTCTTCTACCGGATCAAACGTGGTCAATACATCATTAACCCCGAATTATCGCTTCGTACGGGCGACACATGGCGCAATATCTACGATGTGTTGCATCTTGATCTGCTGGCCGGGGAATGGAGTGCGGAAAACGATTCCCATGACGAGCTATTTAACAGGATCAGGGCGGCGGGGCTTAAAGGGTTGACATCAGCGATACGCGACATACAGCATCGCGCGGGCCGGAAAGGAGCGCCGGATGAGAATCGGTAAGCTGGCGGCCCTGGCGGACGTAAGCGTTGAAACCGTCCGTTACTACCAGCGTACGAAACTGATGCCCACGCCGGTCAAGCCTGCCGGCGGCATCCGTCATTATAGTAAGGATACCCTTTCCCGGCTGCGTTTCATCCGCCGCGCCAAGGAACTGGGCTTTTCGCTGAAGGATATTCATACGCTGCTGCAACTGGACAGAAAAGACTGTGATGATGTGCTGGAGATCGCCAGGCATAAACTCGCCGATGTACGCAAACGTATCGCAGACCTTGAATCCATGGCTGAATCGTTAAGTGCCATGATCCGCCAGTGTGAGTTATCGCGTCAACCCGCCTGTCCGATTATTGAGGCTCTGAATCCCGGCATCCCATGCCCGAATATCAAGAGCCTCTTGCAAAATTCATGAGTGGTGATCGGCTTCCCCCCCCCTTTGAGAAGAGAAAATTGTTGACAAAACACCGTCCAAATGCAGCGTGATGCGCTGGATGGTTTTGGCCTGCCCTGTAGGACGGTTTAGATCTGCACTTTATTGTGCGCAAACGGGTCGGTCTGAAAAAACGGATGAGGAGGATTACAAATGAAATATATACGCAGTCATGCGCGGCATGTTGTTTTTTTGCTTGTATTGTTTATCGCAGCGGCGGGGATGACCGCATGCGGCGGCGGGAGTGCTGGATCTGCAGGCAGTGCTGCAGCCAGCGGAACGGGAAGTAGCCTTTCCGGAGTAGGCGTATAATGAAAGGGGGAGCAGACATGAAACTATTTAAAGGAAAATTAACCGTCAGAGCGATCGTGAGTGTTTTCTCACTACTCATTGTCGCGCTGGTTTTTGCAGCACAGAGCGCCTTCGCAGCCCTGCTGCCAAATACGACATATACGCTGGAACTGGCCAAAATGAATTCAAATGGCACAACCACGCCGGTAAGCACGAGCAGTACAGTATCGGATGCAAAAGGTAAAATTACATTCGCATTCTCCAATGTGCCGACGCAGGCCACCACGAATTTCCTTATCGTGACCGTAAAGGATGCCGCCGGAAAAGTTGTGATTAAATCATTCGCCCCCGCACCGGCCAAGGGTGATACGAACAACCTGGGCGTCAATTTGACGACAACGGCACAGGCCTACCTGATGGAGAAGCTCGGCACGGTGATTGGCACGGATGATCCCGTCGTGATGTCCTTCGGCCTGATGTTCACGCGCGACCCGAAGCTGAGAAAAAAAAAGAAGGATATCGGGAACCTGGCTATCATCGCCCAGCAGGTCATTATCAACGGCGTGGAGCACTACATGACGACCCATGGCGCAACCACCCTCAAGATGACCACATTCAAGAAGAAACTGGTCTATAACGCCAAGGTCGGTACGACGGACTTGCGCGCTTTTACGACGTTAACCAAATCGGCGGCGAATACGCCAGCATCCGCGAAGGCGGACATGGCCAAGGCATCCGGCCTGATTGCCGCGGTCTTTGTCGATGCCGCCCACGCAGCCAAGATCGATCTGGATTTGATCGTGGCTGCCTTTGAATCCGCCGATCCCAATGAGAACACGACAGCGAAGGCAGCGATGAACAACCTGTCTGCCTCATTCGAGATCAGCATGAACCAGTCGGTCAACAACTTCTTCACCCAGTTGGCCTCGGTGAAGGTGAAGCAGCTCTATTCCGACACCCTGACGGAGTTGGGCGCCAGCAAGGGGCAGAAAAAACAGTTCAATGGTGCGGTGAATAAGCTGACATCGGACATGGCGGCGGCGGATGTCCTGTTTGCCTCGTATTATGACGATACGGCCGGTTATGACATGTCTGAACCATTGAGCGCTGCGTTCGCGGCGGGTCGTTTGTCCAACACCGGCGTCATCAAAACGGGAATCACCGCAGGCCTGCCGAAAGGACTTGCGACAACCAGTACGGTTCAGGCAGCCATGGAATACGTGTACACCCAGGCCTTTATCACATTCAGGGGGACAACGCCAGGTACGGGAATCCAGTCAACCAATGCTGATATTAGTGCCATGCAGCAGGGTGTGGCTAAGGGAGTGCATTTGAACGTTAGCCAGCTTCCGCCATTGGGCCAGGATCGGGATTTTGACGGCAAGACGGTCAACTGGCCGATTCCGCAAACGGCATCGGTCGATTTCGTTGCCCACGCCTTGAATGCAGGCGGGAAAATGACCTATAAGCGCACCACCCTCAAGGTGCCAGCGAATATGAGCTGGTTAAATACTAATGGTAAGCGAAACACATTTAGCGGAGTACCTGATAGCTCGTTTAAGGCCCTGCTGGGCATGCAGGAAGACATCCGGATCGCCGATTTCACGCGTTATGATATCTTTTCGAACGGCGATCATCCAGCACGTTCCGCACAGCAGACCGCCAAACAAGCATTCATCACCCATCTTGCCACCATCGTGGGTAATATCGGTGGCCGGACGGACGGCACAACCGCCTTTACACCGGCACAGAAAAAAGCACTGGTCCAGGCCCAGGAGCAACCCAATCTGGATTAAATACATCTACATCCCCATGGGTATTTAAGGATCAAGGCGGTCACCGGAAACAGTGACCGCCTTTTTTGATCCTTCACACGCTCGGGGTTAACCCCCTTGAGCCTCTTGCAAAACTCGTGAGCGGCGATCGACTTCCCCACTTTGGCCCATTCCCGGGATGGAATTTCGATCCATGGAACCACCATGCACCTCATTCCATCCCGAAAATAGACTCAAAGTGGGATTGCCGCTCATCCACCCAGAGTTTTGCAAGGGGCTCCCTTGAATATATGTTTCCGGTAATAACGCAGTTCGGTGATAGATTCTCGCACGTCGTCCATCGCCAGATGTAATCCTTGTTTGACAGGGGGCTTGAACCCGGGATACCAGCGCTTTGTCAGTTCCTTGATGGTACTGACATCCACCATGCGATAATGCAGGTATGCTTCCAGTTCCGGCATATAACGCACCAGAAAACGCCGATCCTGGTGGATGGAATTACCGCACAGGGGAACGGTGCGTGCATTGGCATATAGCCGGATCAGGGCCAGGGTTTCGGCTTCGGCCCGTGCCAGTGTAATCCTTGAAGCCAGCACCCGTCCGGAGAGTCCCGATGCGGTATGCTGTTTTTTACACCATTCGTTCATCGTGTCCAGCACCTGCTTATCGTGACGGATAGTCAGATTGGGCCCTTCAGCGAGCGTATTGAGGTCTTTGTCCGTAACAATAGTGGCCATTTCCAGGATGGCGTCAACCTCAGGATCGAGTCCTGTCATCTCAAGATCCATCCACACCAGATTATCCCCGGAAACAGCCATGCACGAACGTTATACGATTTTCATGCCCAGCGCCTGCGCCAGTTTTTTCCGTATCTGATTGACGGACTGTTGATCGTGATCGATAAAATGGACAGGACTATATCCCCACGCCCGGCGCACCGGATAGTGGCGACGATAACCGGTAAAAGCTTTCGCAAGTCGGGAATCAGACAAATTTCCCCATGCACGCATGGCTTTGTGGTCATTGTCTATGGGATACAGCCGGGTTGCCGCAGCAAACAGGTCGTGCCATGGGCTCCCCGTGCAGATCACGTCAACGGGTTCATCGGATAATGGCAGGCAGTCCCGCATATACCATGCAGGTTGAATCCCAAGCCAGCGGCACAGGGCATGACAGGCATATTGCGTATTCGCAGCCTTGCCATCAAGCGAATGCCCGGCGATGTGGGGCGTACCGACAGGCAGTTGCGGATGCGTCAAAAGCCGGTGCAAAGGGGCAGGCTCATGTTCCCAGCAGTCCAGCACGGCAAACCGGGCGCTGTCTTTGTCCAGCCAGTTCGCCAATGCCGTATTGGCCACACAGGCGCCGCGTCCCGCATTGATCACGCCCTTGCCATGGAAACAGGATAACCGTACCGCATCCAGTAAATGAGCCGTACAATCCTCCCCTTTCCGGATCAACGGCGTATGCATCGTTAGCACATCGGCTTGCTGCAACAGTTCGTCCAGGGAACAAAAACCTGCGTCTCCTTCCATGCGCGCCCTGGGAGGATCATGGATCAGCGTGCGCATTCCCATGATCTCGCAAACCTGTGCGATCGCACTGCCGATACGGCCCGCACCGATGATGCCGATGGTTGTGTCGGGAATGACCATCAGGCCACGCGCATGCAAAACCAGCAAAACCGTGATCATGTATTCGATAACCGATCCGGTGGAGCTTCCCGCAGCATTGGCAAAAGCAATACCATGATCCGCCAGCCATATCTTGTCAAAATGATCGTCGCCGATGGTGGCCGTGACCGCGAATCGGACGGGCGTTCCCTCCAGTAGTTTCGCACCAACCCGAGTGGACGATCGTGTCACCAGAATGTCGGCATCCTTCAACGCTTCCCGGCAAATATCGTCATGTTCCAGCACATGTAAATCCACCTCGAAATCAGGAAGACATGAAAATGCGGATCTCACACCCCAGATATGAGCATCGGCAACGATGCGTAGCATGGTGCACAATGGCTTATGACCGGATTCGGAAGAATCGAAATCAGACCGTTTCGCGGACAATGCGTTCGATCAGCGAGGAAGTGGAATGACCACTCACAAACGGCATGACCACGACTTCGCCGCCATGGGTGCGTACCTCTTTCGCACCGACAATATCGTCCGGTTTGTAATCGTCACCCTTGACCAGCACATCCGGCATCAGTGATTTGATGAGTTTCAGCGGGGTATCCTCCGGAAAGGAAATGACCATATCCACGGATCGGAGTGCGGTTAACATACGGGCGCGGTCGGATAAAGGATTGACGGGGCGGGACCCCCCCTTGAGATGGCGGACGGAATCGTCATCATTCAGGCCGACAATCAGTATATCTCCATGGGCGCTGGCTTTTTCAAGGTAGTCAACATGACCGGGGTGCAATAAATCAAAACAACCGTTGGTGAAGACAATACGTTTACCTCGCATGCGCCATTCTTTGATCTTTTTTTGAGCCGCATGCAGCGGTGTGCAGATAAAGCCCTGCCCTTGACGCGCGGGATTTCCTTCAGCAAGCCGTTGGCAGATCGGGGCATGGCCTGCCATTAGCCTGAACTCTTCATAAATGCTGCCGCGCCCTCGCTTGTGCCTTTGCCCCTGCCTGTGCGATGCACGCAGACAGGCGCAACGAATTCCTGCTCAGGCGTCCGTATGCACTGCTACGCTCTTCCTCGCAAGCATCCGTCGCGAACAAAGGCCAGGGCTCTCTGCGTGCGTTCACGCACAGGCAGGCGCGATCATTACGGCGATTCAATGAATAGTTCAGTTTAGTGTTCGATGCGTAACAGGTTAACGACACGGATCACACCCTTGACGGATTTGGCCAGGGTAGCGGCTCGTTGCCGTTGCAGCGGACTCCCAACGACGCCTTGAAGATATACCTTCCCGTCCACGGTTTCGACATGGACGGAAAAACCCGATACTTCCTTGTCAGCAAACAATGCACGTTTGATCTCAATGGTAATCCATGTGTCGGAGAGCAGCTCTTTTATCGGGGGGGATCCCAGTTTGATGTCCGAGCGTACCGAGCGCACACCATGGATATGACGACAGATGTAAACAGCGCGGTCAATCTGTTCCTGTCGAGGCAGATAGCCCGTGAGCAGCACCCTTCCCTCGATGACTTCGGCGTTGATCCAGCGTGACGGCAAGTCTTTTTCAGCGATCAAACGTGCATCAATCTTGGAGGATATTACGGTATCATCGAAATAATCACCGACCAAACGTTGATCATTAACGACACTGGCTGTTACCGTACCACCACTGACCAAAGCCGTGGTAAAGCAACCCGAAAGGCTACAGAGGCTGATCAGAAGAATACTGTTGACGGCAACCCTGGCACGTAAGACAGAACAATTCATCAGGATATCTCCCTCTGGCTGCGGCTTTATCTATGCAGATCCTCTGAAGATATGAATATCATTCAAAGGAGTCAATATTCATCTCCAAGCACGTCCAGTACTGCGGCAAATAACAGCGGTAACAGCAGTTCATCCGGTCCCGGCAGCCAGATACCACGTCCTCCCGGCCGGGAAAGATGCTCCGTTACATTCGCTACGGAAGCGGCGTTGGCGGATGGATCAATGATGACACAGGTCAGGTTTTCAATTTTTCTTCCGATATTCCGGGCTGCGTCTACAGCTTGTATAAATACCCGTGGCAAAATGATACTGGATGCGGCATTAATGACAATGCCGTCACTGGCTTTGGCCATCATCGCCGCCAGCAAACGAAAATCGATGAATCCTGTAGCCCCGAGCGATTCGCCATGCATCGCCGGGTGCAGGTTGAAAGCATCAGCACCAATAGCCGGGTGTACACTGGCAGGAATGCCATAGCGCGAAGCCGTAGCCAGAACGCTGTGGTGGAGATACGCCGATTCGGCATCTATGAGTTTTTCCCCTACGCTTTTGCCAAGTCCCCATCCCTCAACCGCACCAAAATTAGTTGCCTCATTGATCAATCGTCCTGTCTCCTCCGTGACGCGATAGGCACCGTCCACAATGTCTCTGTCGTATGATCGTAATGTATGTCCGGATAGCGCAATTTCCACATCCTGCAGCAGGGCGGCACCGGTCAGAACAAGGCCGGAAATAATCCGCTGCTCTAATAAACGAACAAGCAGCGGACTCAGCCCTGAATCCATCACATGTCCGCCGCAACCCAGGATAACACTCTTTTTTCGCCGGTGGGCGGATACGACGGTATCACGCAGATCCATCAGGTCGCGCGCTGCGCCGATGCCGGGCAGCGTACATAAGAAATCCGAAAAACTACCGTTTGGCCGGTATGGCGCACCAAAATCCGAGTTATCGGCATCGGCTTTTCGTTTGGCCAGTGGAATGGTCTTTAACTTACCGAAAGAAAGTGGTTTCAGGCCCATCATGTTCCCCTGTGTTTATACATCATCGGTCACGACCCGGGAGTCTTGGTTTGTGCTGCATGGCAAGGCGCGAAAAGCGCAAAATTCGTAGCATATATCGTTTCTTCCCGTATGATTCATGAATCGTGCGGGCTATGTGAAGAACGGCGACTCACGCCGCCGCTCATCCACCCGGAGTTTTGCAAGAGGCTCCAATGTATGATTGTGTGCAAGCGTTACAAACCATCATCAATCAGGCTGCACAGGATATGCAGGCAGGTGATATGCATTTCCTGAATACGCGGTGTGGCCTTGTGCGGAATATTCAGTAACACCGATACGCAGGCATGGCAACTCAGATGGCCGCCGTCCCTGCCTGTCAGGGCAATCACCGGCATCCTTCGTTTCCCCGCGGCCTCTACCGCCGCGATAATATTGGCTGAATTCCCACTGGTGGTGATGGCGAGTAGTACGTCTCCCTGATTCCCGATCGCCTCCACCTGACGTGCAAACACCTGATCGAAGGAGATATCGTTGGCGATGCTCGTCATGACTGAAGCATCAGAGGTTAAGGCAATGGATGCCAGTCCCGGACGATCCGTTTCAAAACGGTTAACCAGTTCTCCGGAAAAATGCTGTGCGTCCGCGGCCGATCCCCCATTACCGCATGCCAGCACCTTCCCCCTCTTCTTCAGGCAATCCAGCACCAGTGTGGCTGCCTTGCGTAAAGGTTCGGAGAGTGGTTCGATACATTGTTGCCGCAGGCGGACACCTTCCGCAAAAGCTCGCCGGATGGTCTGATCGCAGGTTTCACGCATGGGCGGCACCCTATCCGAATTATCGGAAAACGTCCCGCAAATGTTCAATCCGCGGAAACCACTTTCCGGGTGTGAGGATGATTAAATCGAAACGGCATTGCAATTGCGCCAGTCCGGGATGCCGGGCAAGCCATGCCGTAGCCGCAGATCGGAGCCGCCTTTGTTTGTCCGCATGCACCGCTAACAGGGCATCTTCCCGATTCGGACGCCGTTTCACCTCCACGAAAGCCAGGAGATCGGCCTTGCGCGCAATGATATCCAGTTCACCACGCCCCGCGCGGGCATTGCGGTCGAGTACGGTATAACCGCGCCATCGCAGATAGCGGGAAGCGTTTTGCTCTGCATCGCGGCCTTTCCTGGTACTCATCTCATTCCTTCTCTTTTTCCTGGATCAGCAAGGCATAGACCCGCGAACGGGAGATATTCAACACGTTGGCCACGTGTCCCGATCTGGCGGAAGGAGGCAGGTTTTTTATGTCAGCCTGTCCTAACAGCCGGATGATTTCGTCATCGCTGACGATATCTGCATCCTCGCAAGGACCGATGATCACGACGATTTCACCACGTATGATTGCACCCAACCGGCTTTTTACCTCCGCCAACGAACCACAGATAAACGTTTCATGCAGCTTGGTCATTTCACGCGCCACGCATGCCTGCCGTTCGGGACCACATTGATCCATCAGATCATCCAGTGTTTTCAACAGGCGCCTGGGTGACTCAAGCAGAATGTGCGTCATGTCAGCACCGGAAATCTCGTGAAGCCGCTGCTGCCGCTTTTTACCGGAACGTGGCAAAAACCCTGAAAAAACGAAGCGATCCGCGGGCAAGCCCGAGACCGACAAGGCCGTGATGGGGCTGGACGGACCGGGAACAGGCGTGATGCGGATGTCATGGCGGCGAAGTTCGCGTACCAGAGGAAAACCAGGGTCGCTAATCAGGGGGGTACCTGCATCTGAAATTAATGCAACGTCCTTTCCTGCTTCCAACAGCAATAACAGTTTCCTGGCAACGGCGAACTCGTTGTGTTCGTGGCAGGCGATACGCGGCGTGGCGATGGCATAACGTTCGCACAGACGATGGCTGGTACGCGTATCCTCGGCGGCAATCACGTCCACGCTTTTTAGCACATCCACGGCACGGCAAGTCATATCGGACAGATTGCCGATGGGTGTCGCAACAACGAACAGTTGGCCGGGTGTACACTTGTCATTAGGCTGTGTGTCCATGTTGAGGGCACGTTATCCTGCTTACCACATGGCCGCAACGGTCATGCTGTGTTTTGCACTGTTGCTGGCTGCGGGCTGTGCCGTCAAAAAGCCTCAGGCCACGGCGCAGGGCAGAGCCCAAACGCTGCCACGGGGAACACGCCTGGCGCCCGTACCGAAAATATCGGCGCCTGTTCAGGCGCTGATGCGTCTTGCGCTGGAGGAAGGTCATATCCGGAAAGCTCTGGATGGTCTTGAATATCTGGTGAATGAGGCAACACCACCCGTAAGAAAAGAGGCACAATTCCGGCGGGTGCAATTGCTGCTGCTCATCCATACCAAACACGCGCTTGCCAAGGCGGAAACACTGTCGGGCGCGTATCCTGATGATGCCCTGATTCCTTATTTACACATGTGGATAGCCCAATGGGCGGAGGGCCGGCAGGATGATACGCTGGTGCTAACCCAGACCGCTGCGGCGCTGGATCATCCTGAATTAACGCTGGAGCTTGCCAAACGCGTCGTGGATCTGGGAACGACCGCCGCTCGGCGCAGCCCCGATTGGGATGCCGTTCAATGGTTTTTGAACGTTGCCCATTCTGCCTATGCAACCGGAGAACGGCGTGACGACTGGCTGAGAGAAGCGGCAGCCCGAGCCTCGATATCCATGATTGGCAGATTGCGGAATGCGGGAAGGCTGCACGACAAGGTGGGTAAAGCCTTCTATTTGCATGCGGCGCGCGCACACCTGATGACGGGTGACATGGCTGCCGTACAGACGCTGGCGACATGGCTAAAGAAGGATTTCCCGCATACGAATGAGACCGAACGCGTCACCTCATGGGTGGCCAGCACCACACATCAAGTCAATATCGGTGTCTTGCTGCCTCTGACGGGTCAATATGCGCGCTTCGGCGTGCAGGCGTTGCGTGGCATGCGTCTGGCACTTGATTCATTACAGGATGATGAACGCATCACACTACATATTGCCAATACGCACGGCAATCCGGAACAGTGTGCGCGTGCATATCGGCGTTTGGTGAATACAGGCGTAACCATGATACTGGGACCATTGCTGAGCAATTGTACGGCGGCGCTTATACCCTATCTGCATAAGCCTGTTCCGGTACTCAGCCTGACAGGCCGCCTCAGCCTGGCAGCACGCTCTCCCATACTGTTTATACATACGCTGGATCCTGCCATGCAGGCCCGCTTTATGGCCGTTCATGCATGGCGACAGGGCGCACGCCGCATGGTTGTGATTGATAATGGCGGGACATCATCAATGCGGGAGGGGGATGCTTTTGTTCAGGCATTCGAGGAACTGGGCGGCGACGTGGTGGATCGTTTCAGTTTGCCACGGGGAACCATTGATTTCCGCACGAATTTGCGTGCCATGCGCATGCGTACCGACGATGAAATGTTATTGGTCGAACTGGATGAGGAACTGGCGCTATCCATTGATCCGAATGAGGAAATTCGTATGCCGGTCAATTTCGATGCCATGTATCTTTCCTTGCCGGGAAAACAAATTGCTTTATTGGCCGGCCAGTTGGCCTATGTGGATATCAATGGAGTCCGCCTGTATGGCAGCGACCGCTGGCAGGATGGAAAACTGTTGTCAGACAAGGGGCGCTATCTCGGTCATGCGCGATTCTCCGACGTAGGCTTTCCGAACGGCGCATCACCTGAATTGCGCCGTTTTATGCTGAAATGGCGTGAGATCTGGGGCGTGGGCAAGCCGGGGAAACTTGTCGGCCTGGCTTATGATTCCACCCTGATCGCTGCTCTGCTGACCGGTCGTCTGGGGCTTGCGGGCCACGGCTTGTTGGCAGGGCTTCATGATGCGTCCGGTTTTCCGGGATTGACCGGACACGTCCGCTTTGATGAGGATGGCGTAGGGCACAAGAGTTTTGAACTCTTTCGTATTCACCACGGACATGTTGTGCCCGCGGGATAAACGTACCGCCCTGCCTCACCTGCATGATTCATGAATCGCCGTAATGATTGCGCCTGCCTGCGCGTGCCGAACGCAGACAGGCCGGGCCTTTGTTCACGACGGATCGTCGAGGAAGGAGAGAAGGAGACCGTAGCCATGCATGGGAACGAACGACGAGGGATTCGGTGCGCCTGCCTGCGTGCATCGCACAGGCGGGGACAGGGGAACCAGCCATGTGTGCGGAAGCATTTGTGAATCATGCAGGCTAACACGCCCAAACCCGTCAAGAAACGTCTTGACCACCTGTTGACCGAACGCGGGCTGGCCGGGAGCGGATCTCAGGCACAACGGCTGATTATGGCGGGCCTGGTCTATATCAATGGCCAGAAAGTCGACAAGCCGGGAACACAAATCCGGTCGGATGTAAACGTCGAAGTGCGGGAAACCCCGCGTTATGTTTCGCGCGGCGGGCTGAAGCTGGAAGCGGCACTGGATTACTTTAATCTTGCCGTAGCCGGCACGGTTTGTCTGGATGTGGGCGCATCCACGGGAGGCTTTACCGATTGCCTGTTGCAGCGAGGTGCGGACAGGGTATATGCCGTGGATGTAGGCAAGGGTCAATTACATTACCGTCTGCGTAAGGATACGCGCGTTGCTTGTCTTGAGAGAACGCATATCCGTCACTTGACTCCGGCACATGTGCCGGAGGATATGGATGTACTGGTGATTGACACCTCGTTTATTTCTCTTGTAACGGTATTACCGCCGGCATGGAGATTCCTCGCATCGGGAGGCTGGTGCGTAGCACTGATTAAGCCTCAGTTTGAAGTGGGAAGAAAGCGGTTGTCCAAAGGTGTGGTGCGTACTGAGTCTGCGCGATCCGATGCTGTCGATAAAATCAGGAAGGCTGCACTGACACTGGGAGACTCCGAGATACTGGGCGTGATCGAATCTCCGATTCACGGCCCCATGGGGAATGTGGAGTTCCTTATCGCTCTTGGTAAAGGTGCTACCGGACATTTGACATCATGACGCCGTCTTTCTAACGTAACCTTACTTTGCAAGGGCAAGTGTGATTCATGCTATCTATCCAGCAATCCGAAGAAGATTACAACAGGGCGCAGAAACTGCTTCCCGGCGGTGTTAACTCGCCCGTGCGTGCATTGAAGGCTGTCGGCGGAACGCCACGCTTTATCGAAAGCGCGTCCGGCAGCCACATCCGGGATGTTGATGGCAATGAATACATCGATTATGTCGGCTCCTGGGGGCCGATGATTCTCGGCCATGCGCATCCTGATGTCGTCAGGGGTGTGCGGGAAACCGCCGGGCGCGGCATGAGTTTTGGCGCACCCTGCGAGTTGGAGATTGATCTGGCCAGCCAGGTGGTGGACATGGTGCCCTCAATCGAGGTCGTTCGCTTTGTCAACTCCGGCACCGAGGCAACCATGAGTGCATTAAGGCTGGCGCGCGGATTTACCGGTCGTGATAAAATTATCAAGTTTGACGGTGGCTATCATGGCCATGCCGACGGACTGCTGGTCAAGGCGGGAAGCGGCGCCGCCACGTTCGGCGTACCCGATTCGGATGGCGTACCGGCGGATTACGCGAAGCTCACCCTGACTGCGCCATTCAACGACATAGAAGCAGTCGAGATATTATTTGCTGAAAATAAACAGGAAATTGCCTGTATTATTGTCGAACCCGTGCCGGGCAACACCGGTGTACTGGATTTATATTCCAGCGGGTTTTTACAGGAACTGCGGAATATCGCCAACGAAGAAGACGCATTACTCATCTTCGATGAGGTTATGTGCGGCTTCCGCGTTGCTGCGGGCGGCGCACAGGAGCGCTTCGGTATCATCCCCGATCTGACCTGCCTGGGAAAAATCGTGGGCGGCGGTCTGCCGGTTGGTGCTTATGGCGGCCGCGAAGAGATTATGCGCAACATTGCTCCGGACGGGCCTGTATATCAGGCGGGTACACTGTCCGGCAATCCACTGGCTATGCGTGCGGGACTCGAAACATTGACGCGTCTGAAAGAGCCCGGATTCTATGAATCGCTGGAGGCAAAATCCGCACGCCTGCTCACCGGACTGCTGGACCGCTGCAAGACGGCCGGCGTGCCGGCCACAGGTAACCGTTTCGGTTCGATGTTTACCCTCTTCTTTACCACCATGGATGCCATCCTCAATCACGCCGACGTGTCGGAAGGCTGCGATCTGACCTTTTTTGGACGTTTCTTCAATGCCATGCTGGATGAAGGCATTTATCTGGCGCCAAGCCAGTTTGAATCGACATTTGTATCCGCCGCGCACACCGATGAAGACATCGACAACACCATCGCCGCTGCGAACCGCGCACTGGCCCGGACTGTTCGTTGATCATTCTCGCTGCATGAGTCTGCCAGACAGCATCAAATTCGATGCCCATGGCCTGCTTCCCGCCATCACACAGGACGCAGCAAGCGGGCATGTGCTGATGTTGGCCTGGATGAACGAAGAGGCCGTGCGTCAAACGGTTGCAACGGGGTTCGTCCACTACTATTCCCGTTCACGCCAGTGCCAGTGGAAAAAGGGGGAGACCAGCGGCCATGTACAGAGGGTCGTGGATATGTATCTGGATTGTGACGGCGATGCGCTGCTGCTCAAGGTCGATCAAACCGGTCCGGCCTGCCATACCAACCGCGAATCCTGTTTCTACCATCAGCGGCGGGGCGATCACTGGATTGTTATCGAGGAGCCTGTAGTAGCGTGAACGATATACTCAAGGAATTGGTACACGTGCTGGAAGAACGAAAAAATGAATCTCCGGAAACATCTTATGTCGCATCCCTGTATGCCAGGCCGGACAGGATACTGGAAAAAATCGGTGAAGAGGCAACTGAAACCATCATCGCCGCCAAGAACGGGGATCGTGACCACATTATCCATGAAACTGCTGACCTGTGGTTTCACACGATGGTTATGCTGGCTGAAAAGGGTTTGTCGCCCACAGACATTCTGACTGAACTGGCCCGCCGTTTTGGCGTTTCCGGCCATGTGGAAAAGGCATCCAGATTGAAGGAATCCTGAAGGCCATGAACGGCCCTTACGGCTCCTTCAAGGTGTGCCACGCTCCCATCGATCCCTCACGGATCGATCCTCAATAAATCATCCATCATGGACTCGGCCCGACGTGCAGATCCTCCTCCAAACAGATTGGCGTGATTAAGAACTTACTGGTGATGAATGTTTTTTCGATATGCTAGATAAATCAAGGGGTTGCGCTATGTGTGTGCGAGCATTTGCAGGATCCAGGTTGAAAGCCAAGCCGCTATTCCCCAGCAGATCGGCAGTGGAACGCGCATGGCCCGTACGCTGGCTAAAGCCTCCAGACCTTTTGCCTCCGCGATAAACATATCCAGGCGCTCCGCGGCGTTGACCTTGACAAAATAATACTGCCCCATGCCTTCCACCCTGTAACTTTCGTTGATACTCCCGCCGCCAACACCAACCCGATGCTCAATCGTGAATGGATCCTGTGTTGATGTGCTTATGTTCCGTTCAATCGTGTACCACATGCGAATGCACATGCCTGTGCCGCCACTTGTGAATAACGCAGGCACGCCATGCAAAACGGACAATCAGATATCCCAGCACGCCCGATGCCAGCCCAACCACCAGACAACCAAGCAGGAAGGGTTGCCAGATATGACTTAATCCATGGGTAAGCCAGCTCCAGCTAACCTCAAATTGAACATTGTGATTCGGAAGATCGAGTATCCATTGCCCGACTTTATAGGCAAAATAAAATAGCGGCGGCATGGTCAACGGATTGGTCAGCCACACCAACGCTACGGAAACCGGGATATTAACATGCACTGCAATGGCCATGCTGGCGGCAAGCAGCATCTGGAACGGTACAGGGACAAAAGCCATCAACAGCCCTACAAAAAAAGCGCCGGCAACCGAATGCCGGTTCAGATGCCAAAGTGCGGGGTCGTGCAAGAGGGTTCCCAGACAACGTAAACACTTTTGCTGCCTGATCATTGCCCGATCCGGTATATAACGTTGGATGAACTTGCGTGGCATAAGCGTTGATATTGAAGCTATTGCAGGATTTTGCAATAGTTTCATGGTAACTGTTCAGAACCCCCGCGGGCGCAGCACCAGGCACGACAGCGGCGGCAGTATGATGCGCACTGAATACGGCTGCCCCATCCATGGCACATCCTCGGAAAAGACGCCCCCGCCATTGCCCATATTGGAGCCGCCATATATTTCCGCGTCAGTATTCATGATTTCCCTGTAGGAAGCGCTGTCGGGTACGCCCAGTCGGTAGTCATGACGTGGCACCGGTGTTAAATTCAGGATCACGCAGACCGTTTCTCCATTTTTATCACGGCGAATGTAGCTAAGCGTGGACTGCGAGGCATCGTTGCAATCAATCCATTGGAAACCGTGCGACTCGAAATCAACCTCATGCAATGCGGGAATCTCCCGGGACAGATGATTCAGGTCGCGTACCAGGCGTTGCAAACCACGGTGCGGCATGAAATTGACCTGATCCCAGTCCAGGCTGACGGCATCTCTCCATTCTCTCCACTGACCGAATTCCAGGCCCATGAACATCAGCGTCTTTCCCGGATGCGTGTACATATAACCGTACAGAGCACGCAAGTTGGCAAACTTCTGCCAGTCGTCGCCGGGCATTTTGTTCGGCATGCTGCCCTTGCCATGCACGACCTCGTCATGTGAAAACGGCAGAATGAAGTTTTCGGTGTAAGCGTAAATTTGTGAAAATGTCACTTCGCCGTGGTGATAACTGCGATGTATCGGATCTTCTTCCATATAGCGAAGCGTGTCGTTCATCCAGCCCATATTCCATTTCATCGTAAAACCGAGACCACCCAGCCAGGTCGGGCGGCTGACCATTGGAAATGAGGTGGACTCCTCCGCCATGGTTAAAGCACCGGGAAAGCGATCATGCACCAGATGATTGAACTGTTTGAGAAAATCAATGGCCTCCAGATTTTCGCGGCCGCCATAGCGGTTTGGTATCCACTCACCCTCATTACGTGAATAATCCAGATACAGCATGGAAGCCACCGCATCGACGCGCAGACCGTCGATATGGTATTCATCGAGCCAGAACAGCGCGGAGGCGATCAGGAAATTGCGTACTTCATTACGCCCGAAGTTGAAGATGTAGGTACCCCAGTCCTTGTGTTCCCCCAGGCGAGGATCCGCATGCTCATACAGCGGCGTACCATCGAAGCGCGCCAGGCCGTGCGAATCCTTGGGAAAATGCGCCGGAACCCAGTCCAGAAATACGCCGAGACCATGCGCATGGCAGTGGTCGACAAAATAGCGAAAATCATCCGGCGAACCGAAACGACTGGTCGGCGCGAAATAGCCGACCGTCTGATAGCCCCACGAACCGTCAAACGGATACTCGGTAATCGGCATCAGTTCGATATGGGTGTATCCCATCCAGATACAATATTCAACGAGTTTCCGCGCCAGATTACGATAGCTCAAATACTTGCCATCAGCCTTGCGCCAGGAACCCAGATGCACCTCGTAGATATTGACAGGCTTGTCCATCGGCGGCCCATGGGCCCGGCGTGCATCCATCCATTCCGTATCGGACCACTGATACTGTTCGGGGTTATGAACGACACAGGCCGTGGCCGGACGCACCTCCATCTGCTGCGCATATGGATCCACCTTCAGCAGAATATCGCCGGAACGGGCGCGAATCTCGAACTTGTACAATTCGCTTTCGCATAAACCCGGAACAAATAATTCCCACACGCCTGAAGCGCCGCGCACGCGCATTTGATGTTCCCGGCCGTCCCAGTGGTTAAAATTGCCGACGACCGACACACGGCCGGCATTGGGCGCCCACACGGCGAAGGCCACGCCGGACACGCCGCAATGCTCGCACACATGCGCACCGAGCAAACGGTACTTCTCAAAATGCTGGCCCTTACCAATCAAATGCAGATCCATCTCGCCCAGCACCGGCGAAAAGCGGTACGGATCGTCAATCTCCCAACGGTGACCTTCATGATTCTCCAGCCGCAGACGATATGCATCCTCAAAGCCCATCCCTGGAAGATGGCACTCAAACATCCCGTCCTGATGGATGTGCTTCATCGGTACGGCTTTACCTTCCCGTGGCAATACCCATGCTTTTCCGATACGCGGGAGAAAGGCGCGAATCACCACCCCGCCCCTTTCCGCTTCATGCCGGCCAAGATATTCAAACGGGTCATGCCCTCTTGCTTCAAGAATCCGGCACATCTGTTCTTTATGGCTCATGGATCCGTATCCTCAGGTGATGACTGTGGGGCGATCACGCCCCGTTAACTCGTGCAAATGTGAAATTTCGTTGGCTGCGGCAATCATATCAGCCAGTGCATCCTGTGCATTCATCGTATGTTTTGACGCATCGGCTTCATAGGATTCAAGATAGAGACGAATGGTCGCACCGATGGTGCCCGTACCGGACAAACGGAAGATGATGCGTGCGCCGTCTTCAAACAGTACGCGCACGCCCTGATTACGGCTAATACTGTTATCCACCGGATCGGTATAGGCAAAATCATCACAGGCGGAAACAACACGCCCGGCCAGCGTTTGTCCCGGCAAATCATTGAACTGATCGCGCACATGCTGAAGCACCTCCCCGGCGGCAGCGGTATCCACACCTTCATAATCATGGCGTAAATAGTAATTGCGACCGAACTTGCGCCAGTGTTCGCGCACGACAGCTTCCACGGAAACTTGACGGACCGCCAGAATATTCAGCCAGAAAAGAACAGCCCATAAGCCATCCTTTTCACGCACATGATTTGATCCCGTACCGAAGGATTCCTCACCGCACAACGTCACTTTGCCCGCATCCATCAGATTGCCAAAGAACTTCCATCCGGTTGGCGTTTCATAGCACGACCATCCCATCACCTCCGCCACGCGATCCGCCGCCGCCGAGGTAGGCATCGAACGCGCAATACCGACGATTTTCTCCCGATAACCCGGCGTACAGTCGGCATTGGCAGCTAAAACCGCCAGCGAATCGCTTGGTGTCACAAAGAACTGGCGACCAAGAATCATGTTGCGATCGCCATCGCCATCGGATGCAGCGCCAAAATCCGGCCCGTTGTCTGCATAAAGCGTATCCACCAGTGCATGCGCATAGGTGAGGTTCGGATCAGGATGGCTGCCGCCGAAGTCCTCTTTCGGTACGCCGCTCTTCACCGTCCCGCGAGGTGCGCCCAATATACCCTCGAAGATCTCGATCGCGTAAGGACCCGTCACCGCATGCATGGCATCGAACACCATGCTGAACCCGCCGGCCAGCAAATCACGGATGGCATCAAAATCGAACAACGATTGCATCAGCATGGCATAATCGGCGACCGGATCCATAATTTCGACCTGCATATCACCAAGCTGCACGGAGGCCGGTTTATCCAACGGCACATCATCGGCTTCAAGTATCTGATATTCGAGGATGCCCGTGGTGTTGGCAAAAATAGCCTCGGTGACACCTTCCGGTGCTGGCCCACCATTGCCGATATTGTATTTAATACCAAAATCCTCGTCGGGGCCGGCCGGGTTGTGGCTGGCGGAAAGAATCAGGCCGCCGAACGCCTTATGTTTACGAATGATGTGGGATACAGCCGGCGTGGAAAGAATGCCGTTCTGCCCGACCAGCGCCCGGCCAAAGCCATTGGCTTCCGCCATTTTCAGGATAACCTGAATGGCATGGCTATTGTAAAAACGTCCGTCACCACCCACCACCAACGTCTGCCCGGAAAACTCACCAATCGAATCAAAGGTGGACTGTACAAAATTTTCCAGATAATCCGGTTGCCGGAAAATCCGAACCTTCCTGCGCAAACCGGAGGTTCCGGGTTTTTGATCGTCAAAAGCCTGTGTAGATACGACGCGAGCCGACATAAAACGTTCCTCGTAAAACTGCCTGCAAAAGGATGGTGACAGGGACTTAATCTAGCGACCATCCTCGGCAAAACAACGGTGGTTAAAATGATGTAATGCTGCTAACGTACCCTATCCTGGATTTTCAGAGCCAGCGAGGAAGGGATCATGCCCGAAATCATCATGCAACGCCATATCAGCAAACTCACCAGCGGAACGCTGGCTATTGTACTGGCTGGCGGCAGGGGTTCGAGACTCAAGGCGCTGACCGACTGGCGTGCCAAACCGGCCGTTCCCTTCGGTGGCAAGTTCCGTATTATTGATTTTCCCTTGTCCAATTGTATCAATGCGGGTATCAGGCATATCTCGGTGGCCACCCAGTATAAATCGCATTCTCTGCAACGCCATCTGCAACGCGGCTGGGGCTTCCTGTCCGGTCAGTTTGGAGAATTTCTCGAAGTCCTTCCAGCCCAGCAGCGACGGGGGGAAGGCTGGTACACCGGAACCGCCAACGCCATTTACCAGAATCTTGATATCATGCGCCATTACAACCCGGAACATGTACTGGTGCTGGCCGGCGACCATATTTACAAGATGGATTACGGCAAAATGATTGCGGCGCATGCCGCCAATAACGCCGATATTACCGTCGGCTGTATTCCGGTACCACTGGAAGAGGCCAGGGCATTTGGCGTCATGGCCACTGATGAGAAAGGCTGCATTGTCGAATTTACCGAAAAGCCTTCCAACCCGAAATCCATGCCCGGTGATCCTGAAAGGTCTCTGGCTTCCATGGGCATCTATGTCTTCTCCGTCAAATATTTGCGAGATTGTCTGATGGAAGACGCAAGAGACGAGACATCCAGCCATGATTTCGGTAGGGACATTATTCCCTCCGCTATTACAAATGCCAATATATTTTCATTTCGATTCATGAATGCCAATACCGGCACGCCGGGCTACTGGCGCGATATCGGCACGGTTGATGCCTACTGGGAAGCCAATGTGGATCTGGCCAATATCAATCCGGAACTCAACCTGTATGATAAACACTGGCCCATCTGGACATACCAGGAACAATTGCCGCCCGCCAAGTTTGCTTTTGACGATGAGGATCGACGCGGCATGGCCGTGGACACCATGCTCTCCGGCGGATGCCTGATTACCGGCGCCACCGTGCGTCACTCCGTGCTGTTTTCCAATGTGCGTATTCATTCATTTTCAGAGGTGGAAGACAGTGTGGTATTGCCCGATGTGGAAATCCGCCGTGGTTGTCGCATTAAGCGCTGCGTCATTGACAAGGGTACGCGCGTTCCGGAAGGCACTGTCATTGGCGAGGATCCGCCTGAGGATGCCAGACGTTTCTATATCAGCGAAAACGGGATTGTACTGGTCACGCCTGAAATGCTTGATCAAAATCTGCACTCGGTTTAACCCGCATGATTCATATGAGCCTCTTGCAAAACTCATGAGCGATGATCGGCTTCCCCGCTTCGGCCCATTTCCGGGCTTGAATTTCGCTCCATGGAACCACCATGCAGCTCATTCAATCCCGAAAATGGTCTCAAAGTGGGAGTGCCGCTCATCCACCCGGAGTTTTGCAAGAGGC
>VAOZ01166765.1_pt1 | contig 24426 bp, 35 predicted proteins | sample 3394041 | NCBI WGS metagenome assembly VAOZ01 (sample SAMN08290431, study PRJNA428436) | hydrothermal vent metagenome | isolation source: Deep-sea hydrothermal vent chimney | place: Indian Ocean: Southwest Indian Ridge
AATTTAGGTGCATTGGAATAGCTCCAAAGAAATAAAAACTGAAATATTAAAATGAGAGGAATAGCATAAATGAGACTTTTAATAATATTCTCTCTTAAAAGAAAAATCGTTCCTATTTATACCAAAGCTGCTATGGTTATTGCTATTATGTAGAGAGACATGAGAAATAATAGTTATTTATGAGGGCATTACAATAAAAAAATTTAATTTACTATGATTCATTTATTTCTAAATATTCTACTAATGATGAAAATCTTACTAGAGTTTTTTAGAATCTCTTTATAACTTAAAGACAAAAATTGCTTAATCAATAGAATTAATCTTTTTAGTCAAATAATCTTTTAATCGTTTATGAGCAGTTTACCGAATATAAAGCCGAAGATTACATCAATCTGGCTAAATCGCTAGAAATAAAATTTAATTCTTCAACTAATGGATTATCAGGCCACTTGCTAATAATGATTGCTATGACGTCAATATAATTTTTTAAGAACTTTTCTTTATCGGCACCAAATTCACTAAAAATTTGCTCACCATCTTTTTCATAATCTTGAATAATCTCTCTAGTGTTAGCTAGAGTATCAGCAGACTTAAGAAGAAGCTCGTCTTTTGAGAAAGTTTTTATATGATCTCTAGCTAATTGTTTTCTTTCTTCCCAAGGAACTGATTTGTCTGTTTCGGTAACTGCTAATACTAAACTGGCGACATTTTTACCAAAACGATCTGCTATCATTTCAAAACTTACCTTCTTCTCTTTAATACTATCTTCAACAGTATCATGAAGAATACCAGCACAAATTACCTCATCATCAGCACCAGCACGCGCTAAAATCATTCCTACAATAAGTGGATGAGTAATATAGGGGATATCCTTGCCTTTACGCTTTTGTTTTTGATAGACTTCATGAGTTTTAGTAGCAAATTTTATAGCTTGTTGTATTTTAGATAGACCTTTCATATTTTAGAATAATTATAAAAATAAGCTTAAAAGTCTAGTAAGATAACTAGAATTATTAATAAAAAATAATGAATATTGAATAAAAATGACTTTAATCTAAACCTATATGATTATATAATAAGCTTAATTTATAGATTATACAAATTATATGAATCTCTATTAATATAAAAGATAAAAAAGATTATGGACTAAAATAATTAGACCCATAATTATACATTAGGGATGTTTAAGTATTATAGAGTACATTATACTTTATCATTTAAATCAATCTTAATCGCCTTAGCATTAATTATAGCATCACTCATTTTTTGATAAGCCGAAGCTAAGATTCTCTGAAAGGTGCTCTGTGAAGTATTCATTTTTTGAGCACAAGTATTTTGATCAAAACCTTCAATATTTTTTAAACGTAGAGCTTCAACTTCTTCAGCCCTCAAAGTAATAGTTTCTAGATTGCGCAAAGGTACCCCTTGAGGCTTAAAATTTCTAATCTGAGGATTAAAAGAAACTCTACGGCAAGCTCTTCTGCGAGACATATATTAAGTAGCAAATAATAAATTAAAAAAACTAAGGGCACTAGTAACCCTCAGCTTTCTATTGATCCTGACTACGAAAACCACGACCACGGCCAAATCCAGCTTGAGTATTTCTTCCTGATCCATAACCACGGTTAGATACTTGCTCAGTATTACTACCACAATTACCAGCTCCTCGGCCAGTGCGAGGTCCTTTTCCCTCAGGACCAGTTCCATCAAATCTTGGCATATTATTATTGTTTTAATAATTTATAATTAACTTTCGACCTTTATGATTATGAGTATATACCCATAATAAAATAATGTCAAGGATTTAATAAAAATTATTTAAAAGGGTTTAAACAATTTGTCATTTATTTTAATATCTACAATCATTTTTTATTCCTCCATTCTGTATTAATTCTTTTTATTAATTTTATCATTAAATAACTTGTTTTATTATACCACCCATTTTTATCAAAATAATTTTTTTAAGATTGCACTCACCCACGATTCTTACCAAAACTTAATTAAACAAAAAAAACTCAGTCTAAACTGAGTTCTTTTACTTCTTGATTAACATTAGACGAAATATATCGGTCTACTGCACCAAAAATGTGTTGGCTCCCGGGGTCGGATTCGAACCGACGACCAATTGGTTAACAGCCAACTGCGCTACCGCTGCGCCACCCGGGAATATTAAATTATTTTAAAAACGAATATTTCTAATAAAAATATCATTAATATGATATCAAACTATCCTCTAATGTCAACACTAACCAGGATAGTAATATATTAAAACTAAATTAGGGTTAAATTAATAATCTCTTAATTTATCCAAACCCTTAAACTTCCGAATCTTTTCTAAAGCTTTAGATTCAATCTGACGAATACGTTCTCGAGTGACCTCAAATTCCTGTCCAACTTCCTCTAAAGTATGAGCCACGCCATCTACTAAACCAAAACGCATTTCTAATATTTTTTGCTCTCGGGGTGATAATTGAGCAACAATATTTTTCACATAATTCTTTAATAGTTGCAAAGCGGCGGCTCGGTCGGGCGTAACATTTTTGACATCTTCAATAAAGTCTTCCAGGGTAGAGTCTTCCCCATCATCACCAATGGTGGTCTCCAGAGATATAGTATCTTGAGATATTTTCATAATATAACGCACTTTTTCTAAAGTCTCTCTCATCTCCGAAGCAATTTCATCAGCTAAAGGTTCGCGACCTAATTCCTGAATTAGACTACGTTGAACCTGATGAAATTTATTAATATTTTCCACCATATGAACTGGAATACGAATGGTCCGCGATTGATCCGCTAAAGAACGCGTAATGGCCTGACGTATCCACCAAGTGGCATAAGTAGAGAACTTATAGCCCCTACGATATTCAAATTTCTCCACAGCTCTAAATAGACCAATATTACCTTCTTGAATTAAGTCTAATAGACTCATGCCTTTGGCCCCAGAGAATTTTTTAGCAATAGAGACAACTAAACGTAAATTAGCCTCAATAATTTTTTTCTCGGCCTCACGATCTCCTTTCTCCTTCCTCTTAGCCAATTCTACTTCTTCATCGCCAGTTAGTAGAGGAACCTTACCAATTTCTTTTAAGTACATCTGAATAGAATCCGTACTTAACTTTGACAAATCAATATTTAAAGCATTTTGACGAGCTAAAGCCTTGCCAGTAAGCGGCGGCTTAGCAGCCTCTACTTCAATAGTATCCAAAATTTTGCCAGAATCCTCTAAGAGATCAAGACCATTTTTCTGTAATTCTCCTAAAAAAACCTCATAATCATAAATGTATTCTTCCACTTCAGGAAATAGATACAAAAGCTCAGTTTCGGTAACAAAACCCCGCGAGTGTCCTTTATCAATAAGCTTCTGCATTTTTTCTGGACTGGGTTTCAGTACCGACTTAGCCTCTTTTACTAATGATTTAAGCTTAGTTTTTCGGACTAATTTCTTAAGCGATTTTTTAGAAGTCTTTAAAACGGTTTTACTAGAAGATTTTTTAGTCTTAGTTTTAGACTTTAGCTTAGCTTTTACTACTGACTTTACTCTTAACTTATTTGGAGGCACTACTTTAGTATTTTTATTAGATCTTGTCTGGGGTTTTGTTTTAGGAGTTTTGGCTTTAGAAAAATTTTTAACCACTGGAGTAAGTCTAGTAATTTTTTTAGTTTTTTTAGCTTTAGACTTAAGCATATTTAAGAAATAGTTAGATTTTTTAGCTTATTCATTAATTCAGCCAATTCTTCACTCCTACCCGCTTGCTCGGCAGAACTAATGGCTTGTTGTAATTTTTGAATTTTTTTCTGCTTAGTATATTTTTGTAATTCAGTAATAATATTTATTACCTCAGCTTTGACTTGTGAAGATTCGTAACTATAAAAATCTTTCTCACCTAATAGAATTAATTTATCTAATAATTCTTCAGAACCATTAGCAATTTCCACTAAATAGATTCTAAAGTTTTTATAATCTAAACTAGCTTCCTTATTATAATAAATTATAAAATCCTTGTAAAACTGTACCATACTAGCACTAGGCAAATCTTCAGGCACTAAATTACTAACGCTATAATTAATAAATTCAGGAAATTTTATTAATAATGCTAGTAGCGATTCTGCTAATTTATCTTCTCGGCTAGTTTCTAAAATAGGAGGATTTAATTCTTTAGAAATTTTAGTCTTAATTGTAGCTCTATTTTTATTTTGCCATTTTATGAATTCTTCACGAACATCTGTCTCAAAAAACCCTAAACTTTCACTAATCCTTTTAAGCCAATAACCTTGCTCAGTTTTATTAACCACTAAATCAATCATTACAAACATCTTATCACGAATCTGACTTTTATTATCTAAAATATCTAAATCTAAATCAGCGCTAATCTTGAAAAAATAGTAGTCTAGCATAGGTTTAGCCTCCAGAATAGCTTGCTTTAAATCATCAGGCTTATTCTGCAAACATTCATCAGGGTCTTTATAGTCAGGCAAAACAATAATTTTTAAATTTAATTCTTGAGCTAATACTGCCTTAATTCCTCTATCAGTAGCTAATTGACCAGCTTTATCCATATCAAATAATAGTGCTACATTACTAGTGAAACGTTTTAGAAGTTTAACTTGATCAGCGGTTAAAGCTGTGCCCGAGGAAGCGACTAGATTATTAAAACCGTGCTGATGACCAGAAATGACGTCCATTTGCCCTTCCACTACAATAGCTAAGTCTTGTTCCCTAATAGCAGTTTTAGCTTTATTTAAACCAAATAGGACCTTACTCTTATCATATACTTGAGTCTGTGGACTATTGATATATTTTCCCACTTTTTCACTCCGATTTGAAGCTGGATTTATACGAGCGGTGAAAGCAATAATATTATCATTAACTCCCCAAATAGGAAACATAATTCTATCTCTAAAACGATCATAATAACTACTTGGCTTAGAGTCGTAATTCCCTTCCGTGGCGGAATTCTTTTTCACGCTTAAACCAGCAATAAAAATTTCTTCATCAGTATATTTTTTTCCGCTTAACGGTCTAGCTTTCAGAAAAGTATATAATCTATCCCAAGAATCTGGACTATAGCCTAATCGCCAATTTTTAATAGTTTCCCAAGATAATCCGCGTTGTAATAAATAATTTAAAACCTCTTTTCCTTCGGCTTCAGTTATAAGATGAGCATAGTATTTGCTAGCCAATTCTAAAATATCTAAAATACGATTTCGTTTAGAATACTGCTGAGAATTTTCATATTTTAAAACTACTCCCGCCTTAACCGCTAATAAACGCAAAACTTCAATAAAACTCAAATTTTCTTTTTCCATGACAAAAGACAAAACATCACCTCCTCGTCCACAACCAAAACAATGCCAGATCTGTTTATCAGGAGAAATAACAAAGGAAGGGGTCTTTTCATTATGAAAAGGACAAAGAGCTTGAAAATTAGCTCCCACTGCTTTTAGGGGTATATATTCACGAATAACATCCACAATATCCAATTTAGATTTTATCTCTTCAACTTGACTCATATAATTTTAAATAATTTAGCAATCTAAACCTTAGACCTAACTAGAGCCTGCAAACGTTGCTTCTCTCGCTCTACTAGTTCTCCATCATATTCAGCATTATGACGTTTATAGCCAGAATAACCTGGTTTCTTTTGATCTAAATGTAGATCAAAATTTACTATTTTTTGGTTTAAACTATCTGTAGTAATATTAACATAAATATGAAAACGAGGGTAAGGGTCTGAACTTAAACGGCGAGCAAAACTCTCAGCCTGGCCAAAACGTTCTGGAATAAAAACATAAGCCGCACGCCGCAACCAAATATTAGGATTCTGCCCCAATTGTTGTAAATTAAAGGAAATTTTCATTCTTAATATTTTTAAAAATAACTAATTTATAAATAGTAAAATTCCAAAAACCAATAGCTAAATTAACTATAATCTGAGCTAAAATATACCAAATTCCATATCCATTAACCAATAAATGCATAAACCAGGCATTCATAGCCAATCCCCACAAAGCATTTATCAAATATATAGATAACTGATGAATTATCTTACCTTCATAATGATTACGAAAAGTCCAAAATTTTTGTAAAGAAAAACTAACAAAAAATGATAAAATAAAAGCTAAACTGGTGGCCAGAGTTATGGCAATTCTAATCCAACCATGGAAAACAAATAATAATATTAAATCTGTAGCACCAGCCAAACTACCTGATACTATAAACTTAATTATGGCTTTATGTTTATCACAGAAAGCATATACTCGAGAATAATGCTTAGAAAAATAAACTCTAAATTTATTATACCAAGCAGAAGTTGACAACATATATTATATTAGAAAATTATTATAGCTAATAATTTGATTAAACTACCAACCAATTTCCTGTTTAATCTTGCTCCAATTATAACTACGAAGTGCCCAATTGACCAGTTGTTCACTCTGTAGAAATCTTTCATTTTTACTACGAGCGTGTAAAACTACGGCAATCATTGGCGGACCACTCTTGCCTTGTAATAAACCTACAAAAGAATAACCAGCTTCATCAGTATAACCAGTTTTACCAGCCAAAACCTTAACTGAATCTTTAGCTGGATCAGCCAAGAGATAATCAGTGGACTCAATATTCTTAACTCTACCACCTAGAGTTTTATACCTATAACTAGCCAAAGTGGTAGCTCGCCTTATCTCTGGTCGTTTAAAGGCAGCTTGAGCCAGTAGAGCCACTTCCCGAGCAGTGGAATAATCACCAGAACTTAAACCAGTAGGCTCAGTGAAATGGGTATTAATTAATCCCAATTCTTTAGCTTCAGCATTCATCTCTTGAACAAACTTTTTCTCACTTAATCCAGTTGATTCAGACAGAGCCATAGTAGCACCGTTATCAGAAGCCACTAGACTAGTATAAAATAGATCCCTAACTGTAACTCGCTCTCCTAGAAATAAATGTAACTTTCCTCCTAAAATATTATCAGCAGGAGTAATTTGGTATATTTTATTCCATCCTGGGTTATTCTTTAGAAAGATTATCGCCGTCATAAGCTTAGAAATACTAGCAATAGGTTGTTGTTCATTAGCCTCTTGAGTAAACAGAAAAAAATGATTATCAGCTAGTAGTAAGGCTCCGCGTTTGGCAGACAGTTTAATAACACTAGTATGCGGTTTTAAATTAATTAAAACTCCATTGATCTTACGGATCACTGGCACCCTAGTGAAACTAAGCCCTAAAATAATAATCAAGTTAATGATAATAGTCCAAAACATGAATTTAAAATTAATTACTCCTTCTGGAGTAGAGCCTTAGAAACTAGATCAGAAGCATGTAATTCCTCATAATCTGGTAAGTTAGCTACTTCGGTTAGACCAATAAAACGAAGAAAATCGTGACTCACGGTATAATAATTCTCCTTCTTCGTATTATTAAACTTTTCTTCAATTAAGCCTCGCAATAATAAATTACGAATAATTAAACTACAATTAACTCCACGAATCATTTCCAATTCTAATTTCGCTATAGGACTGCGATAAGCAATAATAGTTAAAGCTTCTAAGCTGGGGATAGACAATTCTCCACTGGTTTCTTGATGTAAAAAATTCTTAATTAAATCAGCATTATCTCCAGAAGTCGTAAGCTGATATTTATTATTATTTTTAATTAAACGCAAACCTCGTTCACCTCTATTGTACTCCACCTCTAACTCTTGAAGAGCTCTCTCTAATTGAGGAATTTTAGATTTAGTTAAAGTCGCTAGCTCTTTGATTGCTAGAGGTTTTAAAGAAACAAATAATAATGATTCTAGTTGTGATTTTAAAGACATAGCTATCTATATTAATTAGGACGTAAAATATTAATTTCACTAAACAATTCTATTTGCTCAAAAATTAATTTTTCCTGTTTAACTAATTCTAAAACTGCTAAAAAATTAACAATTATTTCATTTTTAGTAGCTAATTTACTAAGCAAACTAGAAAAATTAAACCTAGCTTCAGTTTTAAGCATCTGTTTAATTAATAAAACCTTTTCCTCAATATTAATTTTTGCTTCTAGCTGAGTTTCTAATAAAACATTTTCTTCTCGTTGACTCAACTCACTTAAAATTTTTAAGAATTGCTCCTGAAGCGTACTAGCCTTAATTTTTGCTGGAGCTCTAAAACTTGGTAAATTAAATTTAGTAGGACGATTCTTAATTAGGGGCGGTAGAAATAAGTGATGTTTGCTGGCAATTAATTCTTTAATTTTTAAACTAGCAGCTACAAATTCTTTATACATGTGCAACTGCTGGGCTAAATTATTACTCTCCTCTTCCTCAACGCTGGACAAATAAGGCAAAAGAGCTCTGGACTTAATAAGTAGTAGTTTGGCCGCCACTACTAAAAAATCTGCCAATTCTTCAGGATTGATATTTTCTGCCCTCTTAACATAACTGACATATTCATCAGCAATATGAGCTAAAGAAATATCGGTAATATCCATTTCTTGGTCTTCAATTAAAGTTAATAATAAGCTCAAAGGCCCAGAAAATTTGTTAATCTTAAAATCCATTATGATTAAGGTTTAAACTTAAAAAGTCGTCCATTTAAACACTGATAGCCAGCTTGATGATGGTAATTACCCAGAAGATAAATATCTGACCCTTCCTTAGCTTCAGCGCTACTAGCTAAACGAAAAGTGGCACATAATTTAAAATTACGATCACTAGATTTTTTATAAACAATAATTTGCTTACTACCAGGATCAATTAGAGTTTTAGGATCTAAATAAATTCCTGGATCGCTTTCTAGGGCTTCCAGACTATCAGGTAATTTATTATAATGCTGATAATAACTATTAACTGCGCTATCTAAATTACGTATATTATTGGCAAGCTTTCCATCCAAACGACGAGCCCGAGTTATCTGAGGAGATTCCACAAAAAACCAAGAGGCAATAAAGATAGCAATAACTATAATAAGTGACACTTTAAAAAAATTATTAATAATTGGATCGGGCTGATCAACTCTTTCACGTTTAATATCATAAAAATAAAAAGAAAATACTGCACTAGAAATCAAGAAGACTGTTAAAGCTTTAAGTATAAACCGGCTAGTAATCTCGCCAGAAAGAAAAGTGTTGATAATTCCAATCAATACTCCCAACACAATAAGTGAAGAGACTAATAAAATAAAATAAGTAAGCCAACGACGAAGTCCAAAATCTTTAGTTAATTCTCCCCGGCGTAAACCGATATTAATTAGGTGGACAATAAAATAAAAAATTGGGGCAGAAATTATTATAGCCGAGATGGCAAACCTTAATTGACTATTAACATTAGCTGGATAATTAATCAAGCTATCAATAATACTTTTATCAATGATACTAAAAATAATCATACCTAGCGATAGAGATACAAAAATCAAAGCTACCAGTGATAGTAAATAATAAAAAGTATATTTAGCGTTATTTTGCTTAGACATATGTAAAAATGTTCATAGTTAACTTCATATAAAATTAGAATTCCGCTTTCTTGGGAGTTCTAGGAAAAGGGATAACATCGCGAATATTAGCCATACCTGATATATACATAATTAAACGTTCAAAACCTAAACCAAATCCAGCATGTTTTACCGAACCATATTTTCGTAAATCTAAATACCAAGAATAATCTTCTGATTTTAAGCCCAATTCTTGAATCCTCTGTTCCAAATTAGTTAAACGTTCTTCCCTTTGACTGCCACCAATAATTTCTCCAATACCAGGAACTAACAAATCCATAGCGGCCACTGTTTTTTTATCATTATTAAGACGCATATAAAAGGCTTTAATTTCTTTAGGATAATCCGTAACAAAAATTGGTTTCTTGTATACTTTATCCGTTAAATAACGTTCATGTTCAGTTTGTAAATCAATTCCCCATTTAACTGGATAAACAAACTTCTCTCCAGATTTAATCAAAATATCAATGGCCTGAGTATAACTAATTCTAACAAATTTAGAATTTACAATATTATGTAAACGTTCTAAAATCCCAGGATCAATAAATTTATTAAAAAATGTCATTTCTTCAGGTAACTCTTTAAGAACATAGAAAATTAAATATTTCATCATTTCCTCAGCTAAATTCATATCATCTTGTAAATCAGCAAAAGCTATTTCTGGTTCCATCATCCAAAACTCTGAAGCATGCCGAGTAGTGTTAGAATTCTCTGCTCTAAAGGTAGGTCCGAAAGTATAGACTTTATTTAAACCCATAACTAGCGCTTCCGCATTCAACTGACCGCTGACCGTTAAACCCGCCTTCTGAGAAAAAAAATCTTGATGATAATCAACCTGTCCCGACTTATCTCGAGGAACATTGTTTAAATCTAAAGTAGTAACCTGAAACATTTCTCCAGCTCCTTCGGCATCGCTAGTAGAAATAATAGGAGTATGGATATAGGAAAAACCTTGAGAATTAAAAAATTTATGAATAGCAAAACTTAGAACAGAACGAAGACGAAATACCGCCGAGAAAGTATTACTACGTCCCCTAAGATGAGCAATAGTCCTTAAGAATTCAAAGCTATGCCGTTTTTTCTGTAAGGGATAGTCAGGGGCAGCTAAATTAATAATTTCCACCTTATTAGCTTGAAGTTCAAATTCTTGACCCGAAGCTGGCGAAGCAATTAATTTACCACTGACCTGGAGAGAAGAACCAATACTAATTTTTTCTAGTTCGGAAAAATTACTTAAATTCTTAGTAAGCACCACTTGCAAGCTTTTAAAGAAGGAACCATCATTTATTTCTATAAAAGCAAATTCTTTAGAGGAGCGGACAGTACGCACCCAAGCAGCGACAATAATATCGGCATTTAAATATTTTTCTGTTTGACGGTATAGAGATCTAATTAAAGTGATAGACATAAAAGTTTAAAAATTTTAATTTATTTTAAAGGTTTAGTGGGCCGAAGACTAATAGCTAAATCGGTTAATTGCTGAGGATCAACCTTACCTGGAGAGTCCATCATCAAATCTCGTCCCTGAGCACTCTTGGGAAAAGCATAAATATCGCGAATAGAATCCCAATCATTTAAAACCATAAGAATGCGATCAATCCCCGGAGCATTACCACCGTGCGGAGGGGCGCCGTAGGAAAAGGCCTTAATCATTGCTCCAAAACGATTTTGTACTTCCTGAGAATCATAACCAGCTATTTTAAAAGCTTCATACATTATTTTAGTAGAATGATTACGTATTGCCCCACTGGAAACCTCAAAACCATTTAATACTAAATCAAATTGATAAGCTAAAATATCTAAAGGATCTTTATTTTGTAAAGCCTCAAGTCCCCCTTGGGGCATAGAAAAAGGGTTATGTGCAAAATCAATGCGGTCGGGCTCAAGTTCAGAATAATCATACATGGGAAAATCCACTACCCACAACCAAGCGGCTAATTTATTATTTTTAAGACCTAATTTATCAGCTACTTTATTTCTAATTATTCCTAGTACTCGGCAGACAGTTCGCCAAGAGCCACTAGCAAAAAAGATTATATCACCTTCTTTACCCTCGCAAACTTCTATTATCTTAGATAATTTTTGAGAATCAAAAAATTTAGCAATAGGAGAAATAACCTTTCCTGATTTAATAGCTAAGTAAGCCAAACCACCAGCTCCATGCCTCTTAGCCAGCTCTACTAATTCATCAATTTCCCGACGACTAAACCGAGCTCCACCATCAACTTTTAAAGCATGAACTACTCCTTTATCAGTGAGCGCTTGATTAAAAATAGTAAAATTACTATCACCTACTAAATCACTAATATTTTTAATAGCTAATTCAAAACGTAAGTCTGGTTTATCAGAACCATATTTTTCCATGGATTCTCGCCAAGATATTCTTTTAAATCTGCCATCTTTTCCTAAATTTACTAATTTTTTTTCACTAAATTTTTCAGTTATTTCTTTCATCAAAGGCTCCATAAGTTCCAAGATATCTTCCTGCTCCACAAAACTCATTTCCATATCTAACTGATAGAATTCTCCATAATGTCGATCTAAACGCGGATCTTCATCACGGAAACAAGGGGCAATTTGAAAATATTTATCTACCCCTCCCACCATGAGTAATTGTTTAAATTGTTGCGGAGCTTGAGGTAGGGCATAGAATTCCCCAGGATATAAACGTGAAGGAATTAAAAAATCACGAGCACCCTCAGGAGAAGAATTAGCTAAAATAGGAGTTTGCACTTCCAGAAAACCTCTAGTATGAAAATAATGACGAATATAAATAATAAAATCGTCTTTAGTCTTTAACATCTTTTGTAATTTGGCTCTACGCAGGTCAATGAATCTATATTTTAACCGCAAAGTTTCGTTAGCTTCAGCTACCTTAGTTTCGTTAATTTCAAAAGGCAAGGTTTTACATTCACTTAAAATTTCTAATTTGTTAGCAATAATCTCTATAGCTCCAGTAGAAATATTTTTATTAAGCATCTCAGTGGGGCGGGATTTAACTTCGCCACTAATTTTTAATACCCATTCATTATGTAATTTTTCGGCCTGAGCACTAAGTAATGGCTCATGTTTAGGATCAAACTTTATCTGAATTAAGCCATAGTGATCACGTAAGTCTACAAAAATCAATTTTCCATGATTACGAATACTATTGACCCAACCACTCAAAACTACTTTTTGACCAATATTAGAAGTATTTAATTCTCCACAAGTATGTGTTCTTAACATAAAAAATTAAACGAATACTATCGTTTTTAAACAAAATTTAATATTTTTATATAAGAATATTACCTTATTTTAGAGATTAAAGCAAGAGAAAATAATTGATTATATAGCCCAATAAAACTATAAATTACTGACAAAATTCTATAAAACTATGTAATAATTTACCTAAATCAGTAATTAACTTCTTACTAATTCTTAATTTTAAAACTTGATTAAACTCGTTGTTTATCATAAATCTAATAATCTTTACTAAATTATCAGATACCGCCAACAAATTGTCATTTAATTTAGGACCAAATAGTTCTAGAGTTTGACAAGAATTACATACTATCCCTCCACCAGATAAAGAGAAAAAATTTCCTCCAGATTTAATAAGTTTACCACAATCCAAGCAATTATACATCTCTGGCTGGTAGCCTAATAATGATAATAATCTAAGGATAAAATAACTTAATATTAATTCCCCGGATTTGGTACTTACAGAAGAACCTTTATTTAAAGAATCAACCCTACTATCAAAATTATCCAATAAATCTAGATAATTACTCAATAAAAGAAATAAAGGTTCATCTTGCTGCTCTTTTCCAACTAAACGATCAAACAGGCTAATGCCTTGACCAGCATAATATAATTTATTTAGATCATTTCTAATACCTATATAAACCTTACGCATTATGGAACTGCCAATATAGTCATATCCTCTACCAGGGATAATCATAATATCCGCTAAAATTAGGGGCTCAATATGAGCGGCTAATTTAGATTGTAGTTTTTGGGTACCTCGAGCCACTAAATTTATTTTACCTAAATCCCGACTATAAACTGTCACCAAGGAATCATTCTCCCGATAAGCTTGCCTATTGATAATTAGTGCTAAAGTATGTTTAGTCTCCGGCATATTTATTCTGATTTCTATCCAAATAATCTTGTAAAATAATAGCAGCAGCTATCTCATCACGACCCGCTTTATCCATCTTATCTCCCTCTAGAGCATCCGCAGCTAAACTGCTTAAACGTTCATCAAATAATTCCACTCGTCGCCCACTACGTGCTTTCAGTTGTTCATAGAAATTGAGCCAAGCAGGATTATCATTGTCAGCACCACTCATTTTACGGGGATTACCTAAAATAATAATATCAATCTCTTCTTCGGTAATAATGTTTAAGACAGCCGATAGACTAGCTACAGTTCTAAAGGGTAAAGCTAAATTAACCTCGCTATCAGCGGTGGCTAGACCTAAACGTTTTTCGCCCCAATCAACTCCTAGATATTTTAGAATCTTTTCCATAATTATTTAGTTAAAACTTTAGGGCCAGAAGAGGTAATGGCCAAAGTGTGTTCAAAATGAGCACTTAAAGAACCATCCTCAGTTAAGATGGTATATTTATTATCCGCCACTTTGACTGGCCAATCTCCTAAATTAATCATGGGTTCAATAGCAATAACCATTCCTGGTTTTAGAACTACATTCTCTGGAGAATGTTCATTAATCTCAAAATTAAATATATCCGGCTCTTCATGGGCCAAATAACCAACTCCATGTCCAACTAAATCGCGAACTACTCCATAACCCTGGCGTTCAGCATGTTCTTGCACTGCTCTACCAATATTATTAACTCTAACTCCAGCCTGAGCAGCCTTAATACCCAAATCTAGACATTCTTTGGTAACTCTTAATAATTTGCGAGCTTTAGAACTGATTTTCCCTACCCCAACGGTTAAACAAGTATCAGTAAAAAAACCTCCATGTTTAGAATGCGGATTAATTGGACAATTAAATTCTTTACGCAATTTAGAATTAATTGGCCACTCCATACCAATATCTAAATCAACAATATCTCCAGAAGAAATAGTACGCTGAGGCCAAGCCGCTCCATGGACTACTTCATTGTTAATAGAGATACAGACTGTAGAAGGAAAAAATATTCCTTCTCCCATAGGATAATTTTTAAAAGCAGAATAAGCACCAGTAGCAGCAATTAACTCATTAGCTAAATCTTCTAAATAGCCAGTACTAACCCCTGGCTTGGTCTCGTGAGCTAAACGTTGAAGAATTTGGGCTAAACGTCTACCTCCTTCTTCTATCGTTCTTATTTCATCTTCAGACTTAAAATAAATCATAAAATTACTTAGATTACTCTTCCCATTTTAGCCTAGGGAGGTCTTTTCCTTTTTATTTACTAATATTGACAGCACTAGGAATAGCCCTAAGAGCGAAATCATACTTAGTGGTGCTAACCAAAAAGGAAATTCTCTACCAAAACCTTCCAGTATCATTAAAGCTCCCAAGACTCCAATGGCATACATAGCTCCATTTTTTAAATAAGCAAATTTAGTAATTAGATCCACTCCCCGTACAGTTAATTCCCTAACCAACCAAGCCCCTAAACCATTACCTATAATAATAAGAGGGACACTGACGGTAAAGGCAAAAGCTCCAATTACTCCATCAATAGAAAAAGAAGCGTCCAGTATCTCTAGATATAAGATCTTGCTCCAAGCACTCATATGGGCTCCTAATAATTGTTTTTCTTTTTCCTCCGAGTTCTTCTTAAAACCGTCAGTAATAAAGAAGGCGGAAACTCCAATAGTGGCGGCTAGGCTTAATAAAGGATCATGTTTTAAAGATAAATAAACAATAGCAGTAGTGAGAATTGAAGCTAAAGCATAAAACCATACACCTTGACGATGTATAAAGCCCTCTACTAAAAAAGCGTATTCTTTCTCTTCTAAAAATAACCAGGATAGAAATACTAGAAATAAATAAATACCCCCACCCAGCAGTAATAGAGGTTTAGACTTGGCAATATAGGCCACTACCTCTGGACTACCTGAAAAAGTAGAAGTGAAAACCTGTATAACTGACAAACTAGGATTAGCCATCCAAACAATAATAAAAGGCAAAACTCCCCGCACTACAAAAACTGCAAATAATAAACCCCAAAATAAAAAAATCTTTCGATATTTAGGGGACATGGTCCGTAAAACATGAGCATTAACTACGGCATTATCTACACTGCTAATAGTTTCAAATAAAGCCAAGCCTAGAATGATGACCAGTAAATTCCAAAACATAGAAAATTATTTAAATAATTTCAAATGCGACCTAACTTTAGCCGGACCAGTAGCCAAACCCGTGGCTTGTAATTTAGCAAAACTATTTTTTTGTAAACGACTAGCGGCTGGGCCTGAACCTAATTTAGACATTTTACTATAATTTAGTCGTGCTCTGGCTGCCATCCCACGTTGTGAGGGTCTAATACCAGAAGAACGCAAAGACATTCTAGAAGTTCCCACTCTATTTTGACCACTTATACTCACTCCACGAACATCTAACTGATTATTAGGATCACGATTGATTATCCTATTTCTTTTTGTTGGCTTAGAACTAAAACCAAACATATATTTTTTAGTTATTTTTAGCGCTTAAAACTTTCTAATAATTTATTTATTTGCTCCAGATCTGTGAAACTCAAACCTAATTTTATTCTATTTCTATATAGATAATATTTATCTCTCCTAACCATCATTAAAGAAGGTTTAATTCCATAACGAATTTTTTGTTGATACTTTTTAATCAACTTTAGAATTAAAGTTTGATTAGCGGAATCTAAATTTTTAAAACTAGGATTAGTACGCATTAGCTTTTCTAGACGCTGTTGAATCCGATAATTTTTCTGGTTGACCAAATCCTTAGTTACATCTTGAAGATTCATAACAATAAAAAATAATTAGATTAATAAGTAATTAAAGTTTTATATTTTTATCATATCACAAAAAAAGCTAACCCGAAAGGTCAGCTTTTAAAATTAGAACTATTAAAACAGGCTATAATCCGTCATATTCGCGCATAGTTAATTGCGATTCAATCTCTTTAACGGTTTCAATAACTACCGCTACTACAATAAGTAAACTGGTACCACCAATAGTTAAAGACTGAATATCAGTGAAATAACGCATAATTAAAGGCAGAATAGCAATTAAACCTAAGAATAGAGCACCATATAAAGTAATCTGATGAGTAATATTCGTTAAATAATCACGAGTATTTTTGCCTGGACGAATACCAGGGATGAATCCCCCTTGTTTTTGTAAATCTTCAGCTACTTGAGCGGGATGAAAAATAACTTCGGTATAAAAATAAGTAAAAGCAAACACTAAGATAAAATAGATTACTCCATAAAACAACTGATTATTGAACAAAGTGATGGTCGCCTGAGCCATATTAGTAACCCAAGCAGTTTTGGCATGCATTAAAAATTGAGCCACCATAGAGGGAAATAAAACTACCGAGATTGCAAAAATAATCGGCATAACTCCAGCCAGATTAACTCGTATAGGTAAGTGAGTATTAGTTCCACCAAAAGTACGGTTACCTCTAATTTGTCTAGCATACTGCACTGGTATATTACGTTGTCCCTCATTAATAATAACCACCCCTACTACTGTAATGAGAGCTACTACTAAAAATCCTAAAATGGTAAATAGCTGAGTTTGATCAAAAGTAATGATAATCCGTTGCACTACTTGAGGTAAAACCGCAATAATACCCGCAAAAATAAGTAAAGATATACCATTACCTACTTTCTTCTCGGTAATGAGTTCCCCAATCCACATTAAGAAAACCGAACCAGCCGTTATAGTTATAATCATAACCATGAGATTAAAAGGGGTAATTGGTCCTAAAATTCCCGCCGAACTATTGCGTAATAAAGTGATCATGCCGTAAGACTGAAAAGCCGCTAAAGGAACAGTAGCCCAACGAGTCCACTGATTTATTTTTTGACGACCAGCCTCTTCTTTTTGCATTTCTTCTATTTTAGGCATAATCATCCCTAAGAGCTGAAAAATAATAGAAGAAGTAATATAAGGGGCCACTCCCATCATAACAATAGAAAAATTCTCCATACCGCCACCAGAAAATAGATTCATTAGCCCTAAAACTTGGTTAGAAGCAAACAAATTTTTCAAAGCTACCGCATTCACTCCAGGTACTGGAATATGAGCTGCTAAACGAAAAATAACTAACATTACCAAAACAAACAAAATATTGTTACGCAAATCACGAGCCTTCCAAATTTGAGTTAGTCTATCAAATATCATATAATCTCCGAAACTATTTAGCTTTAAGTTGTTCAGCTAAACTAGCACTCATTTTAATTTTTTCAAATTTAACTTTAACTTTCAATTTTTCCTTACCCAAGATCTTTACTGGCAAAGAAACTGAAGAAATTAATTTCTTTTGTAATAAAACTGCAGGATTAACTGTCTCCTTATCTTTAAAATTATTATTAATCATCTTAACACTTACTACTTGATTATTGGGTCTCAATGATTTAAACCCCCTAGATTTAGGAATCTGTAATAATTGTTTTTTCATACCCATCCGCTTTAAACCAGAAACACCAGAACGAGATTTCTGTCCTTTTAAACCTCTAGTACTATAAGTTCCGTGACCCGAGGAATTACCGCGACCAACCCGTTTATTTTTTTTGGCGCTACCTTTAGCTTTTCTAATTGTATTCAGTGATAACATATATTTATTTTTTTAATTCGGTGGTCACCACCTTAGCCTGTTTAGACTCACTCTTACCCTCTTTAGGTTCGCTCCGTCGTAGATTAGCTAAAGCTTCCACTACGCAACGAGCATTATTAATTTTACTTTTAGAACCTAAATTTTTACTCGTAATATTTTTTATTCCAGCTAGTTCCAGGACCATTCTAGTAACTCCTCCAGAAATAACCCCACGACCTACTCTAGCTGGCTTCAACAAAATAAGAGCAGCTCCAAATTTATGTAAAATAGTATGAGGAATAGTGTCCTTAACTATCGGAACATTAACCATAGTTTTTTTAGCTTTATTAACCGCCTTATTAATAGCCATAGTTACATCTGATCCCTTACCTAGTCCTACTCCAACATTACCCTTTTTATCACCTACCGCTACACAAGCCCGAAAACTCATTCTTTTACCACCAGCCATGACTCTAGTAACTCGAGCTATCTCTAAAATTCTTTGTTCCATATCGTCTTTTTGACGACCATCTCTACCGCCACGAGAACGCCCTCGGCTATTATCACGACCGCCTTGATTACTATGGGCTGATTTAGAACCATTATTAGAACTACTATATGAAGTGGAGGCCTTAGCAGAAGTATTAGAAGTTTGAGTCTTAGAAACTTCAGACTTAGCTGGAGCCTCTGAAGTCTTTATAACTGGAGTGGTGTTTATCTCAGTTTTGGTGGAATTATCTACTTCTGGGATTGTTGATTTAATTGTTTTATCTTCAGACATATTTTATCAAAATTAGACTTACTAGTTATAGACTAATTAAATTTTAAAATTTTAAACCACCTTCACGGGCCCCTTCTGCTACCGCTTTTACCCGACCGTGATATTTATAAAAACCTCGATCAAATACTATTTTAGTAATCTTTTTAGTTTTAGCTTTTTGAGCAATTAATTGACCCAACTCTTTACTAGATTCAATTTTTCCAGAAGTTTTTTTAACTTCATTTAGTTTCGCGCTTACTATAGTAAGTCCATTTATATCGTCAATCAATTGCAAAAACATTCCTCGGTTAGAACGAAAAACACTTAAACGGGGGCAAGTTGCCGTACCAGAAACTTTAGCGCGTACTCTACCGTGACGACGGGCTTGTCTTTGATTTTGTACTTTAGTCTTATCCATATTATTCAATTACGAATTAGCTGGTTATTTTTTACTTAGTTTTAGCAGCTGTTTTACCAGCCTTACGTCTAATTATCTCATCCACATATTTTATTCCCTTACCTTTATAAGGCTCAGGTTTTCTAAATTTTCTAATTTGAGCAGCACTCTCTCCCACTAGAGCCTTATCAATTCCCCAGACACTAATAATATTTCCTTCCACTGTGATAGTAATTCCTTCGGGAATAGTAAACTCTACTGGATGAGAAAAACCTAAATTCATAGTCAATTTATTGCCACTCACTGTTGCTCTATATCCTACACCATTAATTTCTAATTTTTTAGTAAATCCCACACTGACCCCCTCTACACCATTTTTTATTAAACTCCACATAAGTCCCCATAAAGCACTGGAGTTTTTAGCTTCAGGATTAACTGGTGCTACTATAATTTCATTATTTTCTACTTTAACCTTAACTGCCGGATTAAGCAATAAGGTAAATTTACCTTTAGGTCCAGTAAAAACAATATCCTTAGGACTGATAACAATCTGTACTTGAGGAGCTAATTTTATGGGTAATTTTCCTAAACGTGACATATATATAATATTATAATGAATTAAGATATTTCTCCTAAAACTTCCCCGCCAATTTTTTGTTTTTTAGCTTCTTTATTAGTCATCAAGCCTTTAGAGGTAGAAATAATGGCTATTCCAAAATTATTCAATACCGTAGGAATTTCATTTTTATTTACATAAAACTTCAGTCCTGGACGACTAATTCTTTTAATCTTAGCAATCTGAGGTCTACCGTTTTTGCGATACTTCAAATCAATTTTAAGTTCATCAAAATTATTGTGTCTACCATTTAAACCACCAGGAATAATTACTACCTGTTTAATCCAGCCTTCAGTCTCTAAAATCTTAGCGATTTCGTACTTTAATTTACTGAGCGGCAAAAGCACTTCCGATTTTTTAACTGCGGAAGCATTTCTAATTCTTGTGAACATGTCTGCGATGGGATCCATCATATTTTTAGGTTAGCTTAATTACTAATTTTACCAACTAGACTTTCTAATTCCCGGTAAATCTCCATTATCGGCTAATTCCCGGAAACAAATACGGCATAATTTAAAATCACTCATGTAGCCCCGATTACGACCGCAACGCCAACACCGATTAACTTTCCTAGTAGAAAATTTCGGCTTTTTTTTAGATTTGACGATTAATGCTATTCTAGCCATATATATCTAAATTATTTACTAGCTTTTTTAAACGGAAAACCCAATAAACGAAATAATTCTAAACCCTTTTCTCTATCCTGAGCATCGGTAGCTAAACAGACCTCTAGACCATAGCTCTTAGTAACTTCTTCTATCATAATCTCAGGAAAAGCTACATGTTCTTTAAAACCAACCGTTAAATTGCCACTACCGTCCACTGATTTCTCAGAAATACCTCTAAAATCACGCACCCGAGGAAAAGTAATATTAATTAGTTTATCAGTAAAATCATACATTTGTTTGCCTCGCAGAGTAACCTTGGCTCCAATAGTGAGACCAGTTCTTATTTTAAAGGCAGAAATGGATTTTTTAGCCGTGGTAAGAATTGGTTTTTGCCCGCTAATTTCGGCCAAACCTTTTTCTACCTCAGCTATAAATTCTTTTTCTTTCAAATGATGGCCAAAACCAATATTTATAACTACTTTAGTTAAATGGGGCACTAGCATTTTATTGTTTAAACCGAATTTTTCTTTCATCTTCGGTATAACCTGTTTATTGTATTTTTCTTTTAATCTCATATAAGCAAAATTATTCAATTATTTCCTGACATTTTTTACAAACTCGGAATTTTTTAGGATTTTTTCCTTCTAGCTTAATTATTTTATGTCCTACTCTAGTGGTTCTACCGCATTTCGGACAAACTAAAGCTAAATTAGAAACATTAATAAAGGCCGGAAATTCAATTCTCTGCCCTGGTTCACCTTCACGCCTAGGACGTAAGTGCTTAATTAATAAATTTAAGCCTTCTATGCTAGCCCGATTAGCTTTAGGCATAACCTGCAGAACTTTTCCAGTTTTATTCTTATCTTTTCCAGCTAAAATTTTAACTTTGTCATTCTTTTTAATATTCATATTTTTATAAAACCTCTGGTGCTAACGAGGCAATTTTTATAAAACCCGCTGTTCGTACCTCTCGAGCTACTGGTCCAAAAATACGAGTACCTCGGAGATCTTTTTTATCGGCATCTACTAAAATAACACAAGCATTATCGCTAAAACGAACATAGGAACCATCAGCTCGCCGAATTTCTTTTTTGGTTCTAACAATAACCGCTCGGACTATATCGCTCTTTTTAACCGCAGCATGCGGAACTGCTGATTTAACCGTTGCTACTATAATATTACCAACATGACCATAACGTCGTTTATAACCGCCTAGAACTCGGATACACATAACTTCCTTGGCTCCAGAATTATCCGCTACTTTTAAACGGGTCTGTACTTGCACCATATAATTACAATATTAAATAAAATTATTTTTGGCTTATTACTCGCCATCTTTTATCCTTACTAAAAGGACGACACTCCATAAAACTGACCTTATCGCCAATCATATATTGATTGGTTTCATCATGAACCTTATACTTACGACTAACTGTATAACGTTTTTGATATTTAGGATGTTTCTTAATCCTTTCCACTAATACTACAATAGTTTTATCTTCTTTATCACTAAGTACTATACCACTGAATCGACGATTAGTAGTTTTAGTTTTTACTATTTTTTTTACCAGATTATCATTCGACATATTATTTTAATTTTTATTTAATACTGTTAAGAGTTTAGCAATTAATCGTTTTATTGCTCTAATTTCTCTAACGTTTTTTAATTGTTTATTAGAATCTTTAAATCTCAAATCTCGTAATTTTTCTCTATTAAGATTCAATAATTTTAACAATTCACTGGCTGTTTTAGTTGATAATTCTTTAAATTCCATATATTTCAAATTTTGCTTTAGCGCTATAGATTCCCTCTAACTAATTTATTTAGTAATAAAACGACATTTAACTGGTAGCTTATAGGCCGCCAATTCCATAGCAATCTTAGCATTTTCTGGACTCAAGCCCGCCATTTCAAACATGATCGTTCCAGGCTTAACAATTGCAACATAATGATCTACTGAGCCTTTACCTTTACCCATAGGCATCTCCCCTCCATGAACAGTAACTGGTTTATCCGGAAAAATTCTTATCCAAATCTTACCACCTTTTTTAACATAACGAGTCATAACCCGACGGGCAGATTCTATCTGACGAGAAGTTACCCAACAAGCACTTAAGCTCTTCAGTCCATAACTACCAAAACTAATATTCAGATTACGAGTAGCTTTTCCGCCTCGTTTACGTTTGTGGTCTTTTCTAAATTTTGTTTTCTTAGGCATTAACATATAGTTCTCAGATTCTTATTTTACTGGGCAATCACTTCCCCCTTAGCCAGTTTTTCTTTTTCAAAAACTTCTCCTTTATAAATCCAAACTTTTACTCCAACCATGCCATAAGTGGTGTGAGCAGCTCCACGAGCGTAATCAATATCTGCGCGTAGAGTTTGTAAAGGAACTTTTCCCCAAACCAACTTTTCACTTCGGGCAATTTCCGCTCCGTTAAGACGTCCTCCTACCATAACTTTAGCCCCTTGGGCACCAGCTCTTTCAATTCTTCCTAAAGTTTGTTTCATAACTCTTCTAAAAGGCATTCTTCTTTCCAAATCTAAGATCATCGCTTGAACAGTAATCTGAGCACTTAAACTAGGACGACTGAATTCTTTAATATTTAAATTAATTTCTCCTAAACGAAAATTCTTTAAAAATGTACTATGTAATTTCTTTTTTAATTCTTCAGCACCATTACCACCTCTACCAATAATTAAACCCGGCTTAGCAGTGCTAATATTAATTTCTATCTTATTAATAGTGCGAACCACTTCCACCTTATCTATTCCCGCTTCTCTAAAATTTTTAATTAAATATCTACGTACTCCAATATCTTGTTTAATATTATCAACATATTTATCTCCAGTTTCAAACCATAAAGACGGCCAAGTCTTGGTAATGCCTATGCGCAGAATTTTTGGATTTACTTTTTTACCCATATGAATTCAATGATGAATGTATTTATAAACTTACCTATGTTTTAAAAATAATTAAACTAACGCAATATATTATCCAGCCTTACGTCTAAACATTTTAGTTTTCTCTCCTACGGCTTTTTTACCTTTCTCCTTTTGAGGTTTTGGAGAATTATTAGCTAAGGATTTCTCTCCTTCTTTAACTAATTTTTCTAATTTCACTGGATCTGCTACTTTAACAACTTTCTTTTCTTTATGAACACTAGCTTTTATTTCAGCCAAAACTAAATTAATATGACAAGAACGTTTACGAATAGAAGTAGCTCTACCCTGAGCTCTAGGCATCCAACGTTTTAAAGTCGCTCCTTCATCAGCCCGAATTTCTTTAATATATAAATTATTCTCTTCTAAACTATAGGTATTAACTGCGTTAGCTATGGCGGATTTAATAAGTTTAGCTACTGGCTTAGCAGCTAACTTATTAATAAACTTCAACTGATCTAAAGCCGTACTAACTGGCATTTTGCGAATAACATTAATCACCAAACGAGTCTTCTGGGCTGACATTCTTAAATGTTTTAAACTAGCTTTTACTTCCATATAATCATTAATTAATTATTTTTTACCCGCGGCCTGAGCCTTGGCTATCTTACCACCATGTCCCACAAATTTACGAGTTAAAGAAAATTCTCCCAAACGATGTCCAACCATATTTTCCACTATATACACAGGTACATGGGTTTTACCATTATGGACCCCAATAGTGAATCCCACCATTTCAGGAGTAATAGTGCAAGCTCTATCCCAGACTTTAAAAATAGTCTTATCACCTGGTTTTAAATTCTTTATTTTATTTAACAGGCGGAGATTGATATAGGGCCCTTTTTTTAAACTTCTAGACATATATATTTATATTATTTTCTCTTCTTACCCCTTC
>VAOZ01014267.1_pt1 | contig 24315 bp, 23 predicted proteins | sample 3394041 | NCBI WGS metagenome assembly VAOZ01 (sample SAMN08290431, study PRJNA428436) | hydrothermal vent metagenome | isolation source: Deep-sea hydrothermal vent chimney | place: Indian Ocean: Southwest Indian Ridge
AGAGACAACTACATCTCATATTTTGTTCAATCGCATCACGACAATCTGGCACATATTCAGGCGTATAAACGGCCATGTTATTTATTTACAACTCCTTAATTTCATCCCGATTCTCTTGAATCGATATATCTAATCTAAAATAATTCATTTTCGAACTGGCGGGCATAGATGTTCCGGAAGGTCCCGTCATCAATACCTGGCCGCCATGTATGGAAAGACGTTCCAATAGCCGTTGCTGGCGCAAGGGATCCAGCGCCTCCAAAGCATCATCCAGCAACAATAGAGGCATCAGCCCTCGATGCTGCATTCTCAATGTACATTCCGCCAGCCTTATGGCCACCGCCGCCAACTTCTGCTGTCCGCGTGAACCACATGATCGCATATCCCTTCCATCGTAATCAATCATCATGCGGTCACAATGGGGCCCCATACGTAAAACGCCCTTTGACCGACCTCTCCGCTGAATAAACAGGCGCTCAAGCCAGCTTTCTCTTTCTTCCGGAGCTGTCGAATGAATCGCAACACGCACCTGCAACTCACTCAACGCAAGTTCAGACTCCAGTATTCGATTCAAATTATCCATCAAACGGGTACGCACCTGCATCAAAATCAATCCATGCACCACCATCTGGTGTTCCCAAATCTCAATTTCATCCGATGAACCACCATGTCGTAATATTCGGCTTCGTTGCATCAGGCAGCGAAGATACGCATGATAGTGTTTAACCACATCGGGTCGGCAATAGAGCATCATCTGATCCAGCCAGCGTCTGCGTTCACCCGGAACACCATCCACCAACCTTGCGCCCTGAGGCGACTCCACCAATACCGGCAATGTCTCTATTAATTCCATGCGGCGTTGAATCTGGCGTCTTTGCAGGTAAATGCGGTTACTCTTTTCCTTTCCAGACACTTCCACATGCAAAGGTCCGTACCGCTTCCATTTTCCGGTGATTAAAAAACCTTCGCTCTTCCATCGGGACAGAACAGGATCCCTGGCTTGCCTGAATGACCGACCATGCCCCATCAGGAATACCGCTTCCAGAAGGCTGGTTTTACCGCTTCCGTTTTCACCAATAACCATATTCAGACCCGGCGTACATTGCCAGCGTACACGATGATGACAACGCAAATTCGTCGCGCTAATTTCCTGTAACAATAAGGTTGAAATCACGGGTTGTTAGCCTGGCCTGAACTATATTCTCATAGGCATAATGACAAAGGTTGCGGCACTATCCTCTTCTTCCTTTAATAAAACCGGAGACAATCCGTCCTTAAAATTAATTCTCACGGTATCGCCGTGCATAACACCCAGCACATCGCGAAGATAACGTGCATTAAATCCGATCTCCGTTTCCGGTCCGTCGTATTCTAGTTCAAGAATCTCTTCAGCCTGCTCCTGATCATTATTATGGGAAGAAACAAGTAATTCGCCCGGCTTGATTTGAAACCGTACATCATGTGTAAATTCATTGGCCACAATCATGATTCGCCTTAGGACCAAGTCGAGCTTATGCCGATCCGCCACTGCAAACTGTAAATGATTGGCCGGAACAACATCTTCATAGCTGGGAAAACGGGCATCAATCAATTTAGATGTCAGACTGTTTGGACCTGCTGTCAGACGAATTTGACGATCGCTCATGCTCAATGTCACCTGACCTGGAACGTCCTCGCATAACTTACGTATTTCCATCACTGCTTTACGGGGGACAATATGCTGACTGGCACTGACTTTTCGTTCAAGTAATACACGGATCATCGCCAGTCTGTGACCATCCGTCGCTACCAGATTTAAACGTCCATGTTCATTAATCTCAAACAATGTACCCGTTAGATATTTTCTTGTTTCATCATTGGACATAGCAAAATTGGTTGTAGTAATCATTTCCGCAAGGTCCGAGCCATCAATATTGACGGACGAACTCTCCTCATCTTCCCGTACATCCGGAAAATCATCAGCTGCCATTGTCGCCAGACGAAATTTTGATCGCCCGCTTTTTATATTTAAAAATGCATCATCAAGTTCTATATCAATCGTCGCATCGGTATCCATTTCCTTTAGAATTTCAAACAGTTTACGGGCAGCTACCGTAGTGCGGCCCTCCTGATGTATGGTCGCCAATTCTTGTGTCCGAATGCCAACTTCAAGATCCGTCGCTGTCATGATCAGTTGATCTTCACCGGTACTTAAAAGAATATTAGATAAAATCGGAATGGTGTGTTTTCGTTCAACAATATTCTGGCAACGTTGGATAGCCTGAAACATATCCGAACGTAAGAGTGTGATGCGCATGTGGTTCTCCTTCTTTAAGATCCCATTTATATCAAATAATCAGTAACCGTCATAGTACTTGTGTATAGTGTGGATAAGAAAAAAAACATCTATTTTCCGCAGTTTAACAGTCAATGATCTTGTGTATAAAACCATCAACAACGTGGGAATAATGGGTGGTTAATTCCATCATCCATGGACAGGAAGTGCTACATGAACGATATACCCATATTATTCACAGGATAAACAAATGTTATACCAAATTTATACATTTTTTAATAAAAATCAACTCTTTAGCAGTTTTAGAATACGTGCAATTTCATTTCTGAAGCTTTCATCTTTTTGTTGTAGAGCATTAATTTTTCGTGTGGCATAAAGTACTGTGGTGTGATCTTTTCCACCAAAATACTCACCGATTTCGGGTAAAGAATGCCGAGTCATAAGCTTGCAACAATACATGGCGACCTGACGGGGGAATGCGATATTGCGGCTCCGTTTTTTGGATCGCATATCCTGTATTCGGATGTTGTAATAATTGGCTACATATTTCTGAATATCTTCAACGGAAACTACTTTAACTTCTTCATGTAATAAATCGCGTAAAACGTGGTGTGCAAAGTCCATATCAATGGTACGATTGGTTAGTGTCGCGTGGGCGGTCAGGCGTGTGAGCGCACCTTCAAGTTCACGCACATTACTGGTAATGCGTGTAGCAAGGAGTGTGGTGACATCGTCTGGAAGACGTATGCCGGCTAATTTAGACTTGCTGATCAAGATAGCGTGGCGGGTTTCCAGTGAGGGTGGTTGAATATCCGCGACCAGGCCGCATCCGAAGCGTGACTTCAAACGCTCCTGCAAATGATTCATTTCACGGGGAGGACGGTCGGAGGTCAGGATAATTTGTTTTTGTACCTCATACAGTGCGTTAAATGTATGGAAAAATTCTTCCTGTGTACTGGCTTTACCTGCAATGAACTGTACGTCATCAATAATAAGTACGTCCACCTTACGGTAACGATTCCTGAATTGTTGTGTACTGCCATTACGGATGGCCTGAATCAGTTCATTGGTAAACCGTTCGCTGGTGCGGTAAGCGATGGCTACATGTTTCTTTTCCCGTAATTCATTTGCTACAGCATTGATTAAATGCGTTTTGCCCAAGCCTACACCGCCGTACAGATAAAGTGGGTTGTACACAACGCCGGGTTGGTCGGAAACTGCGCGACAGGCGGCATGGCAGAATTCATTACTTGGGCCGACAATAAAGTTGGTAAAAGTAAAACGCGGGTCAATAAAGCCATCCACCTGCGTGGAGACTGGATGTGCCTCCTTGGCAGCATGGTTAAGTTTTAGAGAGAGGGATGAGTCTACACGGAAATCCACATTGACGTTGGCACTAAAATGGTTCTTTACCAACTGACGAATAAGCTGTTCATGATGGTCCTTCAAATTATCCATAAAAAAACGACTGGGTACGCACAGGATAAGTCTTTGACCTTCAATATTGGCATGGATAGGTCTGATCCATGCATCAAATCGTGCAGCGGGTACTTCTTCAGCCAAGGCATCCAGAATAACTTGCCAGTCAATCTTTCCATGCTCTTTTTTCATCGCCCTATCTTACGAAAGAGAAAGCAAAAGGTCATCCGTCAATCAATCATGGGCGGGACTTTATGATGTAACTTGACAGAAGGACATGCGAACCTAACATTCGCAGCCTTTTTGACCCAAGGAGAAGAACATGAGTTTTACGTTCAAACCAAGCCGGATTCGCCGTGCCCGCACACATGGCTTCCGTGCCCGTATGGCAACCCGGTCCGGACGCGCGGTCATCAATCGTCGTCGTGCCAAGGGACGTAAGCGCCTGAGCGCCTGAAGAGCAGCCTGAAGAGTAGATTTTCCCCGCAGTTTCGGCTTCGTTCGAAAGCGGACTTTTCAGGCTTGCGTCAGGGGCGCAGGATGAACAGTGGGAGTTTGCGGCTAATATATCGAGACAATGCAATGCGGCATGCCCGATTAGGATTGGCGATTTCCCGTAAATACGGTAATGCCGTGCGGAGAAATAGGTTGAAACGGCAATTACGTCAATGTTTTCGATTGAATGATGTCCGGTATGAAGGTGTGGATGTGCTGGTTATTCCCTTGTGCAACTGGAAACAGATAAAGAATATCAACCGTGATATGGCTCAGGGGTTGAAACAAATCGTGAGACGCATACACAGGGGTCGGGAATGAAATATCTGTTGCTTTCTTTAATCCGGGTTTATCAATATCTGATTTCCCCTTTGTTACCGCCACGCTGCATTCACCAACCCACCTGTTCCAGTTATGCACTGGAAGCCGTTGAACGTTTTGGGTTCATCCATGGCCTGTGGTTGACTGTGTTGCGTTTACTACGCTGTCATCCCTTTGCCAGGGGAGGGTATGACCCGATTCCAGAGAAACGATCACGCTACTTTACTCGTAAAGTCAAGGAGACTTAACCATGGAACAACGCAATATGATTCTGGCGTTTGTACTGTCCATGATTGTACTGGTAGGCTGGCAAGTCATATTTCCCGCAGCTGAGAAACATAGTCAACCAACCCATGCGCAAACGGCAACAAAAGCCGCATCATCCGCATCACGGCCTTCGCAGGCATCTCCACCCGTTATGCAAGGCCATTCCGGACAGGTAAAACATGCTATTCTTACCCCGGAAGCACCGATGAAGAATGTGCCGGAAATCGCAAGCTTGAAGAACAGCCTCCTTGATTTAAAGATTGATTCCCGAGGAGCTATTATTGAGGCGCAAACGATAAAATACCGCGAGAGTATTAAACCGGGGTCTGGGCCTGTTGCCGTATTGGAAAGGAATGGGGAACATGCTATTTATGTGAATTCCGGCCTTATTGGTCAGGGGGTGCCAAACTTCCATGTGGTGTCGAAAAAAGAGGATCAGGGTGATGCGATATTGACCCTCGGCGCCAGCCTGGCTGATGGACGTTCCTGGATTCGTACGATCACTCTGAAACACGGTAGTTATGTCCTGGATGTCAATGATCGTATTACCCATGGTTCAGGGCTTGAAATGTACCGTCAGGTGGTTGAGATCAATCCTGACCAAAAGAAATCAAGAATGCGCCAATATAAAGGCCCGCTTGGCTTAATGAATGATAAGCTGAAAGAGGTATCCTTTAAGGATTTGGATAAATCCAGCCCTGTGCGATATTCCGCCGAGGGTGGCTGGATTGGAATTATGAATCGTTATTTTATTGCGGCGTTGGTAGGCGATAAAAAAATTAAGTACCGTTATTATTTTAAGGGGAACGGCAGCACCTATCAGGCAGGATTTCTGGAGAATGCCCGGATGGTGGGCAACGATGCTGTATTTCATTCACGGACCTACATCGGTCCAAAATCCACACCTGTCATGAAAACCCTTCACGCCGGGTTGGAACGGTCCGTGGATTATGGATGGTTTGCAATCATCGCCAAACCCTTGCATGACCTCCTGCTCTGGTTTCACGGTATGATCAGTAATTTTGGTTTGTGTATTATCCTGTTGGTGGTGTGCATCAAACTGCTGTTTTTCTGGCCAACCAAGAAGTCGTATGAATCCATGGCCGCAATGCGAAAACTTCAACCGGAAATGAAGCGCATGCGCGATTTGTATGGCGATGATAGACAAAAGATGAGCCAGGAAATGATGGCGCTGTACAAGAAGAATAAGGTTAATCCGTTGGGGGGATGCCTGCCGATTGTTATCCAAATTCCGGTATTTTTTGCCCTGTATAAAACGTTGCTGGTTTCAATTGAGTTGCGACAGGCGCCATTCTTTGGCTGGATTCATGATCTTTCCGTGATGGACCCATATTATGTATTGCCCGTTTTAATGGGTGCATCCATGCTGGTTCAACAACAATTAAATCCAGCTCCTCCTGATCCCATGCAGGCCAAGATTATGAAATTCCTGCCGGTTATTTTTACCTTTATGTTCCTGTTTTTTCCGTCCGGACTGGTGGTTTACTGGTTGGTCAATAACATTCTGGCCATTGCCCAGCAGTGGTATGTCATGCACAAGATGAAGGCTATTTAGATCTGCCCATTACCTACACTTTACCCACAAATCACGTCACAGAACCCTTGCACACGGGTCAGACCAAGGCGCGGCGCGCAGATAATGGTTATTCCATTGGCAAGTGCCGCAACACCGGTATGGCCCGTGTGCAAGGGTTCCCTTCGGGCGAGTCGCGCGGCGGCTATCTGCTGCGTTGCACCCTCTTGCAATGGAACTACCATTGCTACGAGAGCGCGCCTTGCATATGACCACCGGGCGACTCGCTGTGACGTGATTTGTGGGTAATGGACAGATCTAGCCTGACAACCATAGCTGCCATTGCCACCCCGGCGGGCAGGGGAGGATTGGGTGTCATCCGCATTTCCGGTCCGAATGCGTATGCTATATCGCAACGCCTGTGTGGCAGGCAGCAATCATGGATACCCCGATACGCCCAATTTGCCCGTTTCCTTGATGCGGATGCTCAAACGCTTGACGAAGGACTGGTGCTCTACTTCGAGGCGCCGAAGTCTTATACAGGTGAAGATGTAATAGAGCTCCAGGCACATGGTTCACCGGTTCTTTTGAATGCGCTTCTTCAACGTACCCTTGCATTGGGTGCCAGGTTAGCGGCTCCGGGCGAATTTACCCGCCGTGCCGTGGAAAACGGCAAAATGAATCTTGAGCAGGCAGAGGCTGTTGCCGCCTGTATCGAGGCCGCCACCCTGCGGGCCGCCCGGCAGGCCGAGCGGCATTTACAGGGAGAATTTGGCCGACGAATCACCTCCCTGATGGACAAGGTGACCGCTTTGCTGGCGCATGTGGAGGCTTGTCTGGATTTTCCGGAAGATGAAATTCCACCCCTGTTACTCGGTGAGTTATACGAACAAATGACCCATGAAGTACTGATGCCCATTGATGAAGGCCTGGCGACGGCCGCGTTTGGGGAACGCCTGTTTCAGGGCGTGACGGTAGCCATTGTTGGTGCACCCAACGTGGGAAAGTCCAGTCTGATGAACCGTCTTTGTGGTCGTAAGCGGGCGATTGTCAGTGATATTCCGGGAACTACGCGCGATACGCTGGAGGCGGATTTTGAAGTGTGCGGTATTCCCGTTCGCCTGGTGGATACGGCGGGCATGCGCAGCAGTGGCGATGCCATTGAACAGGAGGGTGTGCGGCGCGCGAGAAATGCCGCCAGCATGGCCGATATAACCATTTTCGTGGCCGATGCATTTCAGAGAAGAACGTGGAAGACAGAGTGTCGTACGGATATCAGGATCATGAATAAATGTGACCTGATTGATGATGGGTCAGCCATTCCTAACGATTTCATCCACGTTTCAGTACGCAATGGCTCGGGCATGGATACTGTGATCAAGCGGTTGGCGCAGCATCTGGATGCCGTACCAAGTGGAGAAGAAGGGCTTCTGGTTACGCGGGAGCGACACAGGCAATTACTGATGCGGGCACGAAAGCATTTATTGCATGGCCGCTCGCTATTGGGTGGTGTGGCACAACTGGACCTGGTTGCATTTGAATGGCGGCAGCTATGGTCGTCATTGGGGGAGATATTGGGTGTTGGCGATATGGATCAGATTCTGGATCGGATATTTTCCGAGTTCTGTATCGGGAAATAGTGCCTGTCCCGAAGGCTTTGCGGGTGTTTACATTCTTCTTTACCAACACAGACTTAACTTTTAGCTTGGCCCGTTCAGCCCTGCTTAAACGGGCCAAATCAGAATAGAGGAAGAACAGTAGATGCTGCAACGTATTTTTGGCTTTTTTTCGAGAGATATCGCGATTGACCTGGGTACGGCGAATACGCTCATTTATGTTCGCGGTGAAGGTATTGTTCTGGATGAACCCTCAGTGGTTGCCATCCATGAAGGCGACGGGAAACGAAATCGCCGGGTTCTCGCCGTAGGCGGTGATGCCAAACGTATGCTGGGCCGGACGCCCGGATCCATTCGAGCCATTCGCCCGTTGAAGGATGGCGTGATTGCTGATTTTGTCGTGACCGAAGAAATGCTTAAACAGTTTATTCGCAAGGTGCATCAACGCAGTTGGGGGTTGGCGCCGCGTATCGTTATTTGCGTACCCTATGGTTCTACACCGGTGGAGCGTAAGGCCATTCGTGATACGGCACTGACGGCCGGAGCGCGTGAAGTATATCTGATTGAAGAGCCGATGGCGGCGGCTATCGGCGCGGATTTGCCAGTTACCGAAGCCTCGGGCTCCCTGGTGGTGGATATTGGCGGCGGAACCAGTGAAATCGCCGTCATCAGCTACGGCGGTATTGTTTATTCGCGTTCGGTGCGTGTGGGTGGCGACAAAATGGACGAAGCCATCATCAATCATTTGCGCCGTAAATACAGCTTACTCGTGGGCTCCGCGACGGCTGAAAATATCAAGATTGCATTGGGTAGCGCCTATCCGCAGGAACAGCGCCGGGAAATGGATGTTAAAGGCCGGGACCTTATCAATGGCGTACCTAAGAGTTTATCCCTGGACGATTCCGAAATCCTTGAAGCCATCACCGAGCCGATTAATGCTATTATCGAAGGTATCAAAGTCTGTCTGGAGCGCACGCCTCCGGAACTGGCGGCGGATATTGTCGATAAGGGTATTGTGCTGACCGGCGGTGGCGCCCTGCTGGCAGGACTGGATCAGCTTCTGAGGGAAGAGACCTCTCTTCCCGTCACTGTTGCGGAGAATCCGTTGCATTGCGTGGTGTTGGGATGCGGCAGGGTGTTGGATGAACTGGACCGTATGCGGGACGTACTGTTCGAGGAATAATGCGTGCGCTATCGTTTCGTGACCCGGTGGTTGAAAATCCGCTTCTGGGCAGGGATCGTCGCCGGACTCATGCTGTTATTTTTGATCCAGCCATTGCCCATCGGGCAAACAATCGACCTGTTTATGTCCCCTTTGGTCAAAGCGTTGCAAACGCCCGTGCATTGGTGGCAGGGCATCAATCTATGGTTAACCGAACGACAACATCTTCAAGCCGAGAATCTTCATTTGCGGGGAACGATACAGCAGCAAGCAGGTGCTCAACAGGAACTGCGCGCATTGCGCGCCGAAAATTTACGGCTGCGCGCCTTGTTGGGGTTGAAAGCTTTGCCCGGATACCGCTGGCAGGCAGTCAGGGTGTTGGGTCGCAGCCCGGACAAAAAGAGCCAGCGGCTACTACTTCGCTCGCGGAGCACCATCAGCCGGGGGAATGTCGTCGTATCCAGCGAAGGTCTTGTCGGACTGGTTGACAAAGTACAGGGCAAGTATGCCGTCGTGCGTACTATTCTTGATGCCTCCATGGTGGTTCCCGTGACCTTGCCGGGAAGCGGCCTTGCCGCCTTCGTGCGTGGCCAGGGTGAAACACTGCGGGTAAAGTTCATTCCATTCAAACATGCGCCTCCCGAAGCCAGCATCCTTATAACCAGTGGGGCGGGCGGTATTTTTCCGCCAGGCATCGCCGTTGCCCGTATTATACATGTCCATAGAATCGCGGGCAGTATCTTCGCGGATGTGGATGCCCGTCCGGTGGCGCACTGGCGGCGTGATGCCTGGCTTTCCATTGCTTCCCGGCGAGGACCATGATATCTCCTGCCCCTGTTTTTATTTCCGGCCTTGCTTTCACGGGGCTTGGACTGAATCTGGCATCCGGAGGTACTCCCCAGCCCGATTGGGCTTTGGCGCTACTCCTTGCCGCATTGCTGGCCCGACGCCATACGTGGCCATGGGTATTACCAGCAATATTGGTTCATGATCTTGCCTTGTATTGGTCAGTTTGGGGTGTGTTTCCCATGGCTTGTTTGTTTCCATATGCGCTTGCCCGTCTGGATAGTCAGATTGGCGCGGGTTTGTTACAGCGATTGGCATTGATGGTATTGCTCACGCTACCCATGCTTTGGCATGGTGCAGGCACGACGCAATGGCTGTTAACCATCGCCCTTTGCATTCCCGTATGGTACATGCTGGTACATCTCTACGAACACCGGTTTGCTTGATGAAGTCGTTTTTTGGATTTTTTATTTTCGCGCCCATGTATGGGCGCTTTGATGACTTCATGGGAAGTCATCATGCTTAAAGTTCGTAACCGTTTTGAACGACGGTTGCTCTTCCTTCGCGTGATGGGCGTGGTACTGGTCCTGTTGTTGACAGGCCGTCTGATCAATTTGCAATGGCTTCAGTATGAAGGTTTTTTTCTGCAAGCGGAGCAGAACAGGATCAACGTCGTTCCCATTCTTCCCACACGTGGTGAAATTACAGACCGCAATGGTCAGGGATTGGCCGTCAACCGTATTTCCTGGCGGATTACACTGATTCCGGAACGAGCGGCGCATATTGATGCTCTACTGGCGCAATTGCAGCGGAGGCTTCACTGGGGAAGTCATCGGGTTACACGCCTTCGTTCCCGCATCCGTCGGGCACGAGCGGACAGACCGGTTTTGCTAGCTGACAAACTTACCTGGAAAGAAGCCGCGCCGATTGCGGCGCGCTTATATCGGCTTCCCGGCGTGGATGTTCAGGCTGGGACGCATCGCTTTTACCCTTATGGCAACCTTACATCGCATCTGATTGGATATTTGTCACTGGCTGGCCCGCGTGATCTCCGACATGGAATTTTACCCACGGAGAAGGTCGGGAGAAGTGGCATTGAACGTTCGTTTGAAGCACGCTTGCATGGCAGGCCGGGCGCACAATACGAGGAAGTGGATGTGCATGGCAGGCGCGTCAACGTATTTAGGCGGGAACCGCCCGTCATGGGGACTCCGCTGCGCTTGAGCCTGGATGTGAAACTGCAGCAGGCCGCGGCCAAAGCCCTGGGCAAACGTACTGGCGCGGTTGTGGTGCTGGATGTACATTCGGGCGGAGTCCTGGTTTTATTGAGTCAGCCCGGTTTCTCTCCCAACCGCTTTATTACCGGCCTGGAAGTCAAACAGTGGAAAGCATGGGTGGACGATAAACAGCATCCGTTACTCAACCGTGCATTGCAGGCGGCCTACCCCCCTGCCTCTACCTTTAAATTGCTGACCGCCCTTGCCGGACTACAACATCATGCGCCGCTGGCTACGGGCGCAACGCAGTGCCCCGGCTACCTCAAACTGGCCGATCGCACATTACATTGCTGGAAAAAACGAGGGCACGGACATGTGGACTTACACAAAGCGCTGGTACAATCCTGTGACGTTTTTTTTTACAAACTGGGTGATCAGGTGGGTATGAAAGCCATTAGCTCTGAAGCCGAACTATGGGGTTTTGGGCAACGCACGGGTATTCGCTTGCCGGAGTCCAGCGGGGCTATTCCCGGTGCGGTCAGGCGCAGGGGCGGGCGTACGCGCCGATGGTACCGTGGCGAGACCATGATTGCCGCGATTGGCCAGGGCACGGTTGATGTTACACCGTTGCAACTGGCACGTTTCGCCGCCGCCATTGCCAATGGCGGCAAGCTCCTTGTCCCGCATTTGCAGGCCGGTTTGCCACCGGATGTGTCACGCATCATCAAGATCAAACCCCAATATCTGAATATTGTCCGCAAGGCCATGCGCGACGTTGTCGCTGAGAGGCATGGTACGGCGCATAGGTACCTTAGCCGTTCGCCCTGGCAGGTAGCCGGGAAAACCGGCACGGCGCAAGTGATCGCTGAAGCGCGGGGAGGTGTGCATCTGCCTGTCAGAAAACAGCAATATCGATACAGGGACCATGCCTGGTTTATGGGTTTTGCCCCCTATAAACACCCACGTATTGCATTCGCCGTATTCGTTGAACATGGGGGTCATGGCGGCAGTGCCGCCGCACCTGTTGCCGCCGCAATCATACGCGCCATGGCTGCGGCTACGACACATGCCGTAGTCGTAGCGAAGGGGCAAGGATGATCGCTTTTTTCAAGCGCATGGACATCATGCTGCTTTTGTGTTTGCTCAGTCTTGCGGCCCTGGGAATGACCACGCTCTATGCCGCCGTCTATCAGGGCGGCATAGGTCTGTGGCAACGACAGCTTGTTTATTGGCTATTGGGTATGGGGGTATTTTTTACCATCAGTTATATCCCCTTGCGCATGGTTGGGCTCTTTGCCTGGCCTGTTTATGTTTTCACCCTGATTGCTCTGGCCCTGGTACCCCTGCTCGGGGACGTACAGATGGGCGCACGCCGCTGGTTGAACCTTGGTTTCATTTACTTTCAGCCTTCAGAACTCATGAAATGGGCTCTCATGCTTGGTCTGGCCCACTGGTTTTCTTCGCGCACGGCAGCCTCGTTCAAAGACCTCTGCATTGCCCTGGCTTTTACGCTGGCGCCAGCCGCGCTCATCGTGTTTCAGCCCGATCTGGGGACCACGCTGGTACTGCTTTCCGCCGCGGTCATTATGCTGTTTGTCGCCGGGCTTCCCTGGCGCTGGGGTTTTTACGGGTTCGTGGCCATGCTTGCCGCTTTGCCCGTACTTTGGCACAACATGCATGCCTACCAGAAGGAGCGGGTATTAAGCTTTCTCCATCCGGAGGCAGACGCACTGGGTGCTGGCTATCATCTGATTCAGTCCAAGATTGCCATTGGTTCGGGGGGGCTTCTGGGTAAGGGGTTTCTGCATGGTACGCAGGCGCGGCTGCATTTCTTGCCGGAACAGCATACGGATTTTATCTTTGCCGTGCTGGCTGAAGAAGGGGGGTTGATGGTATCCGCGCTGCTGCTCCTGCTTTACGGCATCATGATTTCACGCATACTGACCATTGCCGGCCGCGCATCTACGCGTTTTGGCAGTTTGATTTGTGTTGGCGTGGCGATTATTTTCACGCTCTATGCCTGTATCAATATTGGCATGGTGACAGGTCTTCTGCCGGTGGTCGGCGTACCGTTACCCTTTATCAGCTACGGTGGTTCGGCCCTGATTACCATGCTGGCGGCGTTGGCGCTGGTGATGCGTGTTGCCATCGAATCAAAGGGCCATGTGTATTGGCAGCGACCGGGCAGCCCGTTGGCTTAATCAGGCCAGTACACGCCATAAGGTTGCCACCAGCAATCCGCCTGAAAGCGCGGTAAACAAGATTTTCAGCGATAAGCGAATGGTTCCTTCGGATAGGATGTCATGCAGAGTCGCACCCCAATGCGTAGCACGCGGCAGAATGAGCAATATACCCAGCCACGCACCGCCCAGAAATGAAATCCGATGGTCAAGAACTGTACGCCAGCCCGGTTCCAGCAGCAGATTAATGGTCACTGCCGATGCAGCCATCACCATGCCGCACATGGCGGATGTGCCTACCGCCTGTCGCAGGGGCAATGAACGCCGTAACAGCGGCACCAGCATCGTTCCACCGCCAATGCCAAGCATACCGGAGAGATAGCCGATCGGTCCTGCATACAACCACGGGGGAGAAGCGAGGCCACCGGAACGGAAATCGCGGCCATAGTCCCAGGCAATCCAGCCATCAAGCAGCGCCAAACCCGCCAATACCGCAGATTCGGGAATTTTGAGCGTTAGCCAAAGGCCCAGCGCCGCGCCCAAAATAAGACCGGGAATCAGTTGCCTGAATGCATCCATATCCATGTGCTTCAGGCGCCAGTGTGCCCGTGTGGAAAAAAAACCGGTGAGCACAATCGCGCCCATACTGGCCATGACCGGCGCGGACATGGTCCCCGATCCCTGTGGCATCAGGGCATAGAATACCGGAACATAAATCAGTCCTCCGCCTACGCCCGCCAGTCCGGCCAGGAGTCCGCCCGCCGCGCCGGACAACAGCCCGGCCAGAAGCCCGTAGGCCAGCAGGGATGCGTCAAATTCTATCATGGGCGTACCGTATATGCCTGACCCTTGATTCGAATAGGTTGCTATTCATCATTCCAGATGACGGTTCGGTCCACGACACGGAATCCTGATGTCAGCATACGTTTGAGCGTGGCGGGGTAAAGCGCGTACTCCTCGGTATGAATGCGCTTATGCAGGATTTCTTCGGTATCATCCTCGCGTACGGGCACCGATGCCTGCGCCAGAATCGGGCCGCCATCGAGGACTTCGTCGACCAGGTGTACGGTCACGCCGGTTACCTTTACGCCATATTCCAGGGCGTCGCGTACCGCATGTGCACCGGCGAACGAGGGCAGTAACGCCGGATGGATATTGATGATACGATGACGGAAGCGTGCAATAAACGGGTCGGACAAAATCCGCATATAGCCGGCCAGCACTACCCAGTCACAGTGCGCGCGCTCAATGTGTTCCGCGCAGCCAACGTCAAAAGCGGCGCGATCAGGGTACTCCTTTGGATTTAGACTGCTCACCCGCGGCACATCAGCATCACGGGCGATGGTTAATGCGCCGGCATCCCGTGTATCGGATAACACCAGCCGCACATCCACCGGGCACTCACCGCATGCCGCTGCTCTCAGAATCGCTTGCAAATTGCTGCCTTTGCCTGATGCCATGATGGCAATACGATTTTCACGTGAACGATCCACACTCATGGCTTCCAAACCCCCTGTTCACTGATAATAGCCGTGACATTGGCGTAAGGGGTGACGTCGAAAGCAGGGTTGTTGGCCCTGGACCCCGCCGGGGCAATATGAATGCGGTGCGCATGATTTGCGGCATCCACTCCGTCCATGGTCAATACTTCATCGTCTGTTCGTTCTTCAACGGGAATATCGGCTCCCGCAGCGCACGCGATATCAAATGTGCTGGAAGGCGCTGCCACATAGAAGGGAATCCCATGTTCACGAGCAGCCAAAGAAATCATGTAAGTCCCTATTTTATTAGCGATATCTCCATTATTTGCGATTCGGTCCGCACCGGTCACGATGGCATCTATGTTACCCTGCGCCATCATCCATGCCGCCGCACTGTCCGCCTGAATACGATAATCGACCCCTTCCTGTCCCAATTCCCATGCTGTTAGACGCGCGCCCTGCAACCGTGGCCGTGTTTCATCCACCCATACAAACGGCGATTCTCCGGCACGCGCCAACTGATAAATACCCGCGGTTGCCGTACCCCAGTCCACGGCAGCCAACCAACCTGCATTACAATGCGTAAGAATGCGCCGTTCTCCCACGGCCAGTCGCTCCGCAAGAAGGATGCCCATGCGCTCGTTCGCGGCGACTTCCGCATCCGCGTAGGCCTGGGCCGCAGCCAGCATATCCTTGTCTGATGCCCCTGTTTTTGCGCATGCATCCATGGTATCGCAGGCATGAAACAGATTTACCGCCGTAGGACGGGTGGCGCGAAAGCGTGGTAGCCAGTACGAATCATAACGGGTACGGTCTTTCCGATAGGCCAGCACAAGCCCTAAAGCGGCTGCCGCTCCGATCGTGGGTGCGCCACGCACCTGCATACTTTCAATGGCAACCGCGACATCCTCCGGGTCGTGACTCGTTTTTTGCTCAAAACGGTGCGGCAGCAGGCGCTGTTCAATCCATTGTACGCCGCCCGCATGCCAGGCTACGGCACGAAGAGGCTTGCCATTGATCCTCATTGGCGCAGGCGGGACAAGACACCATCCAGCTCCGCTGGCCGGGTGTAACGAATACGCATTTCTCCCGCGCCACTTTTTTTACAGCGTATTTCGACGGGGAGGCCCAACGTGCGTGTTAATTCATCCTGAAGCGCCGCCACATCGGGATCAATCCGGCGTGCCGGTTCCTCCCGGGATAAAGAATTTGCCGCCTGTTTGGCGTATTGTTCCATTTGGCGGGCGCTCCAGCCATGTAATACGCACTCCACCGCCAGCTTCTCGCTGCGTACGGGAGGGAGCCCCACCAATGGCCGGGCATGGCCCATATCCAGTTCCCGGGCTTCAATCATTTTCTGTACTTTTTCAGGAAGTTGAAGGAGTCGCGTCACATTGCTCACCTGCACGCGGGATATACCAATCCGGTTTGCCACATGTTGTTGCGTACAACCGAATTCATCCATCATCCGCTGATAACCCCGCGCCGACTCAATGGCCGTCAAGTCATCCCGCTGCTCATTCTCGATAATCGCCAATTCCAACGCCTGAAGATCACCCACGTCGCGTACAATAGACGGAATTTCAAGCAGCCCGGCGGCCTGCGCTGCCCGCCACCGCCGTTCACCGGCAATCAGCTCAAAGCCATCGCCCCGTGGGCGCAACAAAATCGGCATGAGTACCCCGTCTTTGCGCACCGATTCGGTCAATGATTTTAATTCTTCATCAGCAAACCGGGTGCGTGGCTGATAACGGTTGGGCTGTATTTTTGAAATTGGAACGATGGATGCCTGTGCCATTAATTCCGTTGCCGATGTATCCGACAGTAATGCCCCAAGACCTTTTCCAAGCCCTCGTTTTTTAATGGGTTTTTCCATTTTTACCTCCTGCTTTTCTGTCGTTGCATGACTTCCTGCGCCAACTGCAGATACGCCTGCGCCCCGCTGGAGCGAATATCGTGATACAAGGCGGGTAAGCCAAAACTTGGCGCTTCGGACAAGCGGACATTGCGCGGGATGACCTGCTCGTAGACCTGAGAACCAAAATAGTTGCGTACTTCCTGTTCAACCTGAACCGCCAAATTGTTGCGGCGATCCACCATGGTCAACAGAATCCCGTCCATGGATAATGTCCGGTTTAATCCGTTGCGTACCCGGCGAATGGTATCCATCAGTTGCGTCAAGCCCTCCATGGCATAAAATTCCGTTTGCAAGGTAATGATCACCCTGTTGGCGGCAGTCAAGGCATTCAGGGTTAACAGATTCAGGGCGGGCGGGCAATCAATCAGCACAAAATCCAAAGGATCACCCGTATATTTTGCAAAGGCACGTTCCAGTACGTGCTCGCGCTGCTTAACATTGACCAACTCAACTTCGGCCCCGGCCAGGTCCATACTCGCGGGCACGATAAACAAACCCTCATGCGCCGTTTTCTTTATAGCCTGATCCAGTGTCGCGCCATTGATTAACACATCGTAGGTGCTCGTTGTGATCGACTGTTTATCTATACCCAGGCCCGTAGTGGCGTTGCCTTGCGGGTCTGCATCCAGCAGCAGGACTTGTTGGTCTAACGCGGCCAGAGATGCGGCCAGATTAATGCTGGTCGTTGTTTTACCTACGCCGCCTTTCTGATTGGCAATGGCAATAATGGGCCCCGGGTATCGATGTTTCACGTGAAACCCTCCGTACGGCGATAGCGCTGAACATGTTGTTTTGCATGACCCAATGTAATTATTTCCATACTTTCAAAATTCCAGCCGGAGACCGCCGTTGCTTGTGTTTCGCAGGATGTTGGTAGTACGGCGACAGACTTCCGAAGCATATGCGGAGCAATCATGCGCAGCAATGCTTCGGGTTGGGCGACAGCCCTGGCTACGCAGGCGTGGGCTTGTACATTTTTTAATACCTTGACGTCACAATCATAAACATCCGTATTCAATGCCAGCATGCGTACAATATGGCGCAGAAATTCTGCCCGTTTTTTGCGCCGCTCAACCAGTACGCCATGCAAGCCCGGCCGCGCCAGAAGGATTGGTATACCGGGAATACCCATACCGCTGCCCACATCCAGCAATATTCCACGTGGTGGCAGCCATTGGCAGAGGGCCAGTGATGGGCCTATAAAGCGTTGCTGGAACACCTCTTCGTTCTTTACCGATGTGAGATTTAGCGCTCTGGAAAATTTAATCGTTTCAGTCACGTAGCGTTGAATATTCTCCCGTACCTGTGCTGTCATATCTGTCGCAAATGTATCATCAGACATGTGATAGCCGCTGGCGTAATGCCGGATAAGCGTGATGCATGACCAAGATTGCGTGGTTGTGTCTGCTGCAAACGTTGACGGCATTCCGTGCTAAGACCGCGGACGGATTGATAGTCAAAGTTTTCCGGAATGCACTGTCCCTCCATGTGGTGAAAGCGTGCGACTTCCTGTTCCTGCTTCTGAAGATAGCCATCATAGTGAATCAATGCCTTCAGGCTGGCCAGATCTCGCTGATCCAGCGCGGGGACTGTGGAAAGCAGTTTGAGCGCGATATCCAGGTTAATATCCTGCCGATGCGTGTAGGCGGCAAATGATAGTGCCTGCTTCGGGACTGTCAGGTGCAGCGCTTCCAGGCGATCATGCCATTCTCGGCCATATCCGATCCGGGTTGCACGCATCTCTCGCTCGGCATCGTCCAGGCGTTGTTGTCGCTGCTCAAAGCGCTGTTTGCGTTCATCGTTGTACAAGCCAAGTCGTAACGCTGTTGGGGCGAGTCGCAAATCGGCATTATCCTCACGTAGCCGCAGGCGAAATTCAGCACGTGATGTAAACATGCGATAGGGCTCCATGATCCCTTTGTTGACCAAATCATCCACCATGACGCCCAGATAGGCTTCGGCGCGTTTTGGAACCCAGTCCTCGATTCCCAGAGCCAATGCGGCTGCATTGATTCCGGCAAGAAGCCCTTGTGCGGCAGCTTCTTCATAACCTGTGGTGCCGTTGATCTGGCCGGCATGAAAGAGACCTGTAATGCGCTTGCACTCAAGTGTGCTTTTGAGTTCGGTGGGGTCAACATAATCGTACTCAATGGCATAGCCAGGGCGAATAATAATGGCATGTTCCAGTCCGGGAATGGCACGAACGAATGCCCACTGGACATCAATGGGCAGCGATGTGGATATGCCGTTAGGATATATTTCCTCATGATTCCGGCCCTCAGGCTCCAGGAAAATCTGATGGCTGCTCTTGTCGGCAAAACGGACCACTTTGTCCTCAATGCTGGGGCAATAGCGCGGGCCGACACCCTGAATGGCGCCCGAATACATCGGAGATCGGTGTAAATGCTCGCGAATGATGGTGTGCGCGCGCTCCGAGGTACGGGTGATATGGCAAGGCATCTGATCTTCCGGCAGATACTTGTGCAAGGCTGAGAATGGCAGAACATCGGTATCCCCGTGCTGTATCTCCAGTGCATCGTAGCTGATACTTCGGGCATCAAGCCGTGGCGGCGTGCCCGTCTTCAGTCGGCCCAGCCTGAGCTCTTGCCGGTATAACTCATCCGTTAGTCCTTGCACCGGCGCATCGCCAGCGCGTCCGGCGGGAATTCGTTTTTCCCCTATATGAATCAGCCCGCCCAGGAATGTTCCGGTAGTCAGAATAACCGCGCTGGCATGGTGTGCAACACCAAGGTCATCAATCGCCCCTATGATACGATGACGGTCAAACAACAACTCGCTGACTGTTCCCTGATGCAGGGATACATTGGGATGTAACGCCAGGGCATGACGCATAGCCATGTGGTATAGATGGCGGTCGCATTGAGCGCGCGTAGCTCGTACCGCTGGACCCTTCCCCCGGTTTAGCAAACGGTATTGCAAGGCGGCCTGGTCTGCCACCATGCCCATGGCGCCACCCATGGCATCCACTTCACACACCAGATGGCTCTTTCCCACACCGCCTATCGCCGGGTTGCAAGACATTTTGGCAATGGTATCAAGGTTTTGTGTAATCAGGCGCACGCGCGCACCACGTTTGGCTGCTGCCATGGCGGCTTCACACCCCGCATGCCCGGCGCCGACCACCAGGACATCGACCCGTCCATCAGGATGTTTCACGTGGAACAGATTGCTGCTTACATGCTCATTCATGGGGTGGGGAAGGTTAAGGGTGTGTCTGGCACAAATCCAGTCTGTATTTTTCGGTGAAAGGCGCTGGTTTGGGACGGTGGGGAAGCCCTGCAAAAAATAAAGAAAGGAGGCCGAAGCCCCTTTCTTTATTTTGTCGTATTATCGTACGTTCATCGGAACTCTTCATGAAGAGTTCCGATAGAGAATCAGGATTTCCGTTTTTTCTCCAGCAACTCATGGATGATAGGTGTCAATATCAATTCCATAGCCAACTCCATCTTCGCCGCCGGAATAACAAGGGTGTTACGGCGAGACATGAACGAGTCTTTCAGCATGGCGATCAGCCATGGAAAATCGATTCCCCATTTTTGCGGAGTACGGATACGAATGACGATCACGCTTTCATCCGGCGTTGGTACATCGCGTGCGATAAAGGGATTGGATGTGTCTACCAGGGGTACGCGCTGGAAATTGATGTCCGTGTGCGTGAATTGAGGTGTAATAAAGTGAATATAGTCATGCATACGCTGGAGGATGTTATTCACCACTGCTTCTTCTGAATAACCGCGCATCTTGGTGTCGCGGTGAATCTTCTGAATCCACTCCAGATTTACGACCGGGACAACGCCCATCATCAAATCGACATAGGGGCGCACTTCTTCAACGCCGCCGTGCAAACCTTCATAGAACAGCAGGTCCGAGCCTTCGCCGATTTCACGCCATGCGGTAAATCGCCCTGCTTCGACATTGTAAATTTTGGCTTCTTCATCGTCATGCACATAGGTGCGCGCCAAACCACGCCCCGTTTTACGATATGAATCAAACAGATCGGCTATTTTATCAAATAAATTAGCCTCATCAGAAAAGTGGCTTAAGCGTTTTCCCGCAGCTTCAAATTCCTTCGCCTTCTCGCGAAATTCATAACGGTCGAATTTGTGAAAGCAATCGCCTTCTACAATCGCGGATGTGACATGCTCACGCCTGAAGATGTGCTCGAGCGCCATTTTGGCCGTGCTGGTACCGGCGCCGGAAGAACCCGTTACGGAAATGACTGGATATTTTACGGACATGAAACTCCCCCAATAAATGTAATTAAATCAATTAGTTATGGGTGTTCTGGCTTGTTTATTCCACACCCCGAACCCATGACCTTGTCGATGCGAACGTGCATTATGGCGTAGAATGTCCTCCGGGTCCAACGACTAATTCATTCTTCCTTCCGGGGAAGGTATGATTCGGTTAGGATTCGGCGCTTCCTTGAAGGAGGTGATGACTGTATGGACGCGCGGATATTGGATGAAGGGTTAACCTTTGACGATGTATTGTTGGTGCCTCAGGCCAGTCATGTCGTGCCTCGCGCCGTGGATACTTCCTCACAATTTACAAGAAGGATTCGTCTCAACATCCCTGTTTTATCGGCGGCGATGGATACGGTAACGGAATCGGGGACCACCATCGCGCTGGCGCAGGAGGGTGGCATTGGTGTTATCCATAAAAATCTGGCCCCGGAAATTCAAGCGGCGGAAGTCCGCAAGGTCAAACGGTTCGAGGCCGGTGTCGTACAGGAGCCACTGACTGTAACACCGGATATGAAGCTGTCCGAGGTGCGGGAACTTTGCGCGATTCATGGCTTTTCCGGGTTCCCCGTACTCAATAATGATGGTGGCTTATGTGGTATCATTACCAACCGCGATACCCGCTTTGAGAATAAGCTGAGCAAACGGGTTGATGAAGTGATGACGCCGCGCGACAGGCTGGTGACGGTCAAGCCCGGCACGGATTTGGAACATTGCAAGCAGTTATTCCGCAAACACCGTATTGAAAAACTACCCGTTGTGGACGATGGAGGGCATCTGCACGGCATGATTACCGTGCGCGATATTGAAAAGGCGAAAGCATTTCCCAATGCCGTACGTGATGGTTTGGGCCGCCTGTTGGCGGCTGCCGCGATTGGCGTAGGTGACAAGGAGCTGGTGCGTTTTGAGGCGTTGCTTGCGGCTGGCGTGGATGCTGTTGTGGTGGATACGGCACATGGTCATTCACGAGGTGTGATTGAGCAGGTGCGCGAGATCAAACGGCAACATGGCGATGCTATCCAGGTCGTAGGTGGCAATATTGCTACGCCGGAAGCCGTACGCGATCTGGCTGATGCCGGCGTGGATGCCGTAAAGGTAGGGATCGGGCCCGGTTCGATTTGTACCACACGCGTGGTGGCGGGGGTAGGCGTGCCGCAATTGACGGCCATCATGCAATGCGCGGTAGCCGGGCGTGATGTCGGCGTGCCGGTGATCGCTGATGGTGGTATCAAGTTTTCCGGAGACTTTGCCAAGGCGGTAGCGGCGGGTGCTGCCACTTGCATGTTTGGCGCCATGTTCGCGGGCACGGACGAGGCGCCGGGAGAGAAGATTTTATATCAGGGGCGCACCTTTAAAGCCTATCGTGGCATGGGTTCAATTGGCGCCATGCAACAGGGGAGCAAGGATCGCTATTTCCAGAATGATGTGGACGACGCGATGAAACTGGTGCCGGAAGGTATTGAAGGGCGAGTGGCATACAAGGGGCCCGTTGGCGATATCCTGCATCAACTGGTCGGCGGTTTGCGTGCGGCGATGGGCTATACCGGGGCCGCAACGATGGATGACATGTACAAGCGTGCTAAATTCGTGCGTATTACCGGTGCGGGTTTGCGTGAATCGCATGTACATGATGTCACGATTACCGAAGAAGCACCGAATTACCGTTCGGATTCCTGATTTGCATGATATAAACATGCAGGTGAATAACAGGGAAAAAATCCTGATTCTGGATTTCGGCTCACAATATACGCAGTTGATCGCCCGTCGCGTACGCGAAGCCGGGGTCTACAGCGAATTGCATCCCTTCGATATGCCTGCGGACGAAGTGCGCGCCTTTGCTCCGGCCGGTATCATTCTGTCCGGCGGACCCAATTCAGTGTACGAAGACGAAACGCCGCAAGCCCCCGGGATCGTATTCGATCTGGGCGTACCGGTGCTGGGCATCTGTTATGGCATGCAAACCATGGCCGTGCAATTGGGGGGGACCGTTGACACCGGGGCCGTGCGTGAGTTTGGCCACGCCCGGGTGCGGACCTGCGGTGATTCGCCACTGTTACGCGGCATTGAGGATGAGCGGGGTGATGATCTCGATGTCTGGATGAGCCACGGCGACAAGGTGCTTGGTTTGCCGCGAGGCTTTCGCATCATTTGCGGCAATGATGCGGCGCCCATCGCCGGTATGGCGGATGAGTCACGCCATTTCTATGGCCTGCAATTCCACCCCGAGGTGACGCACACCCCTCGGGGAAAGGCGATTTTGAGTCGTTTCGTACATGAGATTTGTGCTTGCTCCCGTGCATGGACGATGCCGAATCACATAGAGGAGGCTATTCGGCATATTCGCAAACAGGTGGGCGACGAAGAGGTGATCCTAGGGCTGTCTGGCGGAGTCGATTCATCGGTCGCGGCGGCACTGTTGCACCGTGCGATTGGCGATCGACTGACTTGCGTCTTTGTTGATAATGGCTTGCTGCGTTTGCATGAGGCGGAGCAGGTGATGGTGGCCTTTGCTAACCATCTGGGGGTGAAGGTGGAGCATGTCGATGCCAGCGAGATTTTCCTGAAACATCTAACCGGCGTTGCCGACCCGGAGGAGAAGCGAAAGATTATCGGCCGTGAATTTGTTGAAGTGTTTCAGCGCGAAGCGGCCAGGATACCCAATGCCAAATGGCTGGCACAGGGGACGATTTATCCCGACGTTATCGAATCAGCCGGTGCGAAGACAAAAAAGGCGCACACGATCAAGAGTCACCATAATGTTGGTGGCCTGCCGGAATCTCTGCACCTGAAGTTGCTTGAGCCGCTACGTGATCTGTTCAAGGATGAGGTGCGTGAGCTGGGTGTGGCGCTTGGCCTGCCACGCGACATGGTTTACCGGCACCCCTTTCCGGGTCCAGGACTGGGCGTGCGCATACTGGGTGAGGTCAAGAAGGAATATGTAGACCTGTTGCGCCGGGCCGATGCCATTTTTATTGAGGCATTGCATGCCTCGGGCTGGTACGACAAGACCAGCCAGGCATTTGCGGTATTTCTGCCGGTGAAGTCGGTTGGCGTGATGGGCGATGGCCGTACCTACGAATGGGTCGTTGCACTGCGGGCCGTGCAGACGCAGGATTTTATGACCGCACGCTGGGCGGAGTTACCGCATGCCCTGCTGGCCAAGGTATCCAGCCGCATCATCAATGAGGTGCGTGGTATTAACCGCGTTGTTTACGATATCTCGGGTAAACCGCCAGCGACGATCGAATGGGAGTAAGCTGCCTGCTGCTGAATCGTTGCGAATAGAAATTAAACCAAAGGAGATGAAATGAAGAAATACATTGCAATGGCTGCCGCGGTGGTGGTCATGGCGGGATGTTCCGCCGGGACGCAGGCGAAA
>VAOZ01062954.1_pt1 | contig 24238 bp, 27 predicted proteins | sample 3394041 | NCBI WGS metagenome assembly VAOZ01 (sample SAMN08290431, study PRJNA428436) | hydrothermal vent metagenome | isolation source: Deep-sea hydrothermal vent chimney | place: Indian Ocean: Southwest Indian Ridge
CGGGCGCCATGCACCAGAACAAGACGGACATCGAGCGTGGACAGCAAGGCGATATCATGCACCAGTGCAATCAGGCGTTGATTGTCCCGGGCGACTTCTCCGCCGAAGCAAATCACGAACGTCTTGCGTCGGTGAGCGTTGATGTAGGGTGCTGCGTTACGAAACCAGGTAATGTTGGTGTTGGATTTCATAGGGAAAGGTAGTCAGGGCAGAATATCCTGTATGGTAAATGATTCTTGACCAACCCTGGAATTATTTGTTCAGCTTGAGTTTGTTGACTGAATCAATTTCGTCTCGACGATCCGGTCAGGCGGACTGTCGAGTAACCCCGGGGCGGGGTTTTGTCCGCAGGTATTTTTCTCCGCAGTGGGTATGCAGATTGATTGGTCGCAGAATTCCCTCGCGCTATTCACGTTGGTGGCGATAGGTAGCAGCAGGTAGCGTGCAGGACGGCTACTCCATAACGGCTGCATAGATCACAGGCAATAGGCTAGCTTTGAGCTTTAGCCTATGGATCGTGGAATTATTCGTTAGCCGATTGAATCTGCCTCACATCGATTCGTCCCTGCGGGTCGATAGTGATGACTATTTCCACGGGTGCACAGCAGGTGCTGCAATCCTCGATCAGGGTCTGATCACCGTTACTGATATCCACCGATATTTCAAACGCTGAACTACAGCTCGGGCAAAGGATCTCGATGAATTCTATCGGTTGTGACATGCTCATTTCTCCTCTGTCAGAAACAGGCCGATGAGGTCGTTAAGGAAACGCCAGCCGAGTTCGCTGGGGCGAATTCCGTGTTTGTATTTCTCGACCAGTCCCTGAGTGACTGCTTTTTGTAAAGGTGCTTCCAGGTGGGAGCGGGAGAGTCCGGTGCGCTCCTCGAATAGTGCGTAGGCAAAACCTTCCCGGAGGCGCAGAGCATTGAGCATAAATTCAAAGACCCGCGCCGATATACTAATTTCAGTTTCCCGGCCTGCAGTGTCGCTATTTTGGATCGCTTGCATATATGCCTGGGGTTGGCGCTGTTTCCAGCATCGGTAAATTCTCCCGTTTTCCAGGTGAGTCAGTTTCCCATGCGCTCCCGCGCCAATTCCAAGGTAGTCTCCATAGGTCCAGTAATTCAGGTTATGGCGGCAGCGCTTATCATGTTTAGCATAAGCGGAAACTTCATATTGAGTATAGCCCCGGCTTTGCAGTTTGTAGAGGGCGCTTTCATGCAGCTCGAAAATCCTGTCTTCATCAGGTAATACCGGTGGCCGATGATGGAAGGCGGTATGGGGTTCGATGGTGAGTTGATAGTAACTGAGATGCTCCGGTTCGAAACTCAGCGCTATTTGCAGATCTGTTGCCGCAGCCTGTGGGGTTTGTCCGGGCAAGCCATACATGAGATCAAGGTTGAGGTTGTCAAATCCTGCCACACGGGCGATCTCCACCGCTTGTATTGCCTGCCGGCCGTCATGAATGCGCCCGATTTTGGCAAGTGAATCATCATTGAAGCTTTGAATGCCGATGGATAGGCGATTAATGCCGATTGCCTGGAAATCAGCGAAACGGGCCTGTTCAAATGTGCCCGGATTGGCTTCAAGGGTGATTTCCGTGTCCGGCAGCAACGCCATGCGCACACGCAGAGCTTCCAGCAGGTATCCGAGCACCTGGGCAGAAAATAGGCTGGGCGTGCCTCCACCAATGAATACGCTGATAATCCGGCGCCCCCGAATGCGGGGTAGCCCGGTTTCCAGATCCCGGATCAGCGCATCTACATAGGATTTTTCTGGAATCTGTTCGGGTTGGGTATATGAGTTGAAGTCGCAATAGGGGCACTTGTGCACACACCAGGGCAGGTGAATATAAAGAGACAGTGGAACGCGCAGAGGGAAGGACGAGTCCTGCTCGCTCATTGTTGCAGAAAATCACGCAGTTTCCTTAGGGCTTGACCCCGGTGGCTAATGCGTATCTTTTGTGTCGGATCAAGTTCGGCTACGCTTCTCGTCAACCCCGCCGGCAGGAACACCGGATCATAACCAAAACCACCGTCACCTAGGGGCGTATCGAGTATGCATCCTTCCCATACCCCCTGAGCGATCAATGGAGCAGCCTCTTCAGGGTATCGCAAAAGCACGATAACACAATGAAAGCGGGCGCTGCGGGCGGATTTAGGGAGGTCTGCGAGGGCCTGGAGCAGCTTATGATTGTTGTCTTTGGCATGGGCGTTGACACCGGCATAACGGGCCGAAAAGATGCCGGGCGCGCCGTTTAGTGCATCGACTTCGATGCCGGAATCATCGGCGATCACCGGTAGGGCAGTGTGACGCGCCGCATTGCGGGCCTTGAGTAAGGCATTTTCGATGAAGGTCAGGCCGGTTTCCTCAATCTCTGGCACCAAAAAATCGGATTGAGCGCTTATTTTGATACCCAATGGGTACAGAAATTTGCCCAACTCGCGGAGCTTACCCGGATTTCCGGTAGCCAGTACGACGTGATCAAGAGATCGTCGGCTGTTCATGTCTATTCGCCAATGCGGCCCGTTGGGCGGTGATGATTCGAGTGATGCCCGCTGTAGCCAGGTCAAGCATGGCGTCCATTTCCTTGCGCTGAAAGGCGTGACCTTCGGCAGTACCCTGGATTTCGATAAAATGCCCGGCATCATTCATCACGACATTCATGTCGGTTTCAGCGTTGGAGTCTTCTGCATAATCGAGGTCGAGTACGGGAGTGCCTGCATAGATACCAACGGATACCGAGGCGACCATGCCATGCAGTGGGTCACGTTTCACTAGCCCCCGTTTACGCAAACCCTCGATGGCATCGTAGAGCGCTACGAAACCACCACTGATCGATGCAGTTCGAGTACCGCCATCGGCCTGAATGACGTCGCAGTCGATGGTGATCTGGCGAGGTCCCAGGGCTTCATAATCGATCGCAGCGCGCAATGATCGGCCAATTAAGCGCTGGATTTCCTGAGTGCGGCCACTTTGCTTTCCGCGCGCCGCCTCGCGCGGCATACGGGAGGCGGTCGAACGGGGCAGCATGCCATATTCTGCAGTGACCCAACCCCGATTCCTGCCTTTTAGCCAGGCCGGCAAGCGTTCTTCCACCGTCGCCGTGCAGATGACCTGGGTGTGACCGAAGCTCACCAGTACCGAACCTTCAGCATAGCGCGTGTAATGGCGCTGAAAAGAAATGGGGCGTAATTCGTTCGGGGTACGGCCACTGGGTCGCATGCAAGGCTCCTGCAAGAGAATGATGGGGTTAGGAATTGTTTTGCCAACGCCGCAGCTTACGAACCCGCCGGGCGAGAAGCCGGGCCGGTAGGGCGGGGAAAGGAAAATGCCTGGCGGTGAACATCTTACGGGTGACGCCGAAGATCCTTTTTTCCATTTCCTCGCAGGTCAGATCCGGTTGAATGAAATGCCCGCCACTATAGCAATAGCTACAGTATCCCGTGCTATGACTGCCATCAACCTCGGTACCGCCGCCTTTTTTATCCTTATTAAGAGGCATACCACAACTTTGGCAGATTCGGCGGGTCGTGCGCATGAGTTGACTCGCAGCGATCAGAGAGTCAGGCGTCGAAGCGCTGGCGTAGATAGCCGATGATTTGAGTTGATTCATACAGCCATTCAGATGGACCGACCTTATTTTCAACTTTCAGACAGGGTACCTGCAATTTACCGCCCCCGGCCAGCAACTGCTGGCGGAAATCAGGATCATGTTGGGTGTCGCGTAATTCAATATTCAGTGACAGCCGTTTTATGGCGCGGCGGGTCTTGATGCAGAAGGGGCAGGTCGGGAAATGGTAGATCGCCATGGCGATCGTTTCCTGGTCAATTTGCGCTTGCTGGTCTGAATTTCTGATCATGCCTTTTGGCGTAGTCAGGCGGTCGGCCAGCAGCATGAGCGGGGTCAGCACGAGTCTGACGGCTCGGAAAAAAATCCGGATCAACGGTTTCATGGAAAACTGCACCCCATTCGAAGAAATAATGGTGCGCCCGAGAGGATTCGAACCTCTGACCTCTGCCTCCGGAGGGCAGCGCTCTATCCAGCTGAGCTACGGGCGCCTGAACTTTGAAAGAATAACGCCGCTTTCATTCAGAGTCCAATCTTTCATGTCGATAGCGCCATCCCTGTGAAAAGGATGACGAAACGGATAAAACCTGCTTAAAATGTGCTAAAATAGCATCAACTTAATACAGGTACAGGTTGATTAGCTGAAATTAGGGCTATACGGAGAAAGATGCGTGGGTTCTGGATTGGTATCGCTTCGCCCTGCGGATGAAAATCCTGTCTCAGTACAGCATGGCACCTTGCTTGATGGATGGCGGGGCCATTATAGGGAGAGTCTTGAGTAATGAGTGAAAAAATTTTTATCCTCGCTGTTTCCGGATCAAGAGAAAAGCTGCAGATGGCGGCTATGACAGCCTCAGTGGGCGCTGTCTGCGGTGCAGAGGTCACTGTATTGCTATCAATGAATGCCCTGCCGCCTTTTGTTCGCGGCCAAGACAATGCAGTCTTCGATGAAGGGGATCTGGGTCGGCTGATCGTGGAGAAAAAGGCGCCGTCTTTCCTGCACTTGTTCGAGCAGGCCGTGGAGCTGGGAGGCGCCAGGGTTCATCCTTGTTCCATGACTATGGATATCATGGGTCTGAAACAAGAAAACCTGCCATCCTTCATGGCCAAACCCCTCGGCCTGACCCGGCTACTCAGTGAAGCGTCAGGCGGACAAACCTGGAGCTTCTGAAAATTCCAGTGAAGTCATCACACCCATCAAGCAGGAGGTTGACTTATGGTGGAAAAAAGAACAATTGATGCCCGCAATGCTTTTTGTCCTGGACCATTAATGGAACTTATCGCAGGCATGAGGCAGGTGGGTATCGGCGATGAGATCGAAGTGCTTTCCACGGATGAAGGTTCGGCCTATGATATTCCTGAGTGGATCAATAAGGTAGGCCATGAAATGGTCAGTACCAGCGAGGAAGGTGGCGTATGGCATGTGGTCGTGCGTAAGAAGAAATAATCTTCCCCCAGGTGAAATAAATCTATTCCCGAGAGAACGAAAGGAGGAAGCAATATGAAAATTGTAATCGTTGGTGGTGGCACAGGGGGTACTATCCTGGGTAATCACCTGGCCCGACGGCTCAAGCCTGAACTCAAACAGGGCAAGGCCAGTATCACGCTGCTCTCCGCATCGGAGCGGCACATGTACCAACCCGGATTGCTCTACGTCAGCATCGGGCGGATGATGCCGGATCAACTCTATCGTGAGGAAGCCTCCCTGCTCGAACCGGCGATCGAATTCAAGGTCGATCCTGTCGAGGAATTCCTTTTAGACCAGAACAAGGTCAAGACGAAAAGTGGGCGGGAGGTTTCCTATGACATCCTGGTGATTGCCACGGGTTCACGTTCAGCACCGGAGACTATTCCCGGATTAGCCGAGAATTCCGTTAATTGTTATACCGAAACGGATGCCGTGGATATGTTCAGGACGGTCAAGAACTTTAGTGGGGGCACCGTGGTCATTGCCGTGGGGCTACCGCACAAATGTCCGATGATCCCCCTTGAAGTCACCTTTGTGCTGCATGACTATTTCCAGGATCGGGGCATCCTCGACAAGGTAAAATTCCAATATACTTACCCGATTGGCCGTCTGCATTCGCTTGCGCCGCTGGCGGAGTGGACTCGGGGAGAATTCGCCCGCTTGGGTATCGAAACTGAAACCCTGTTTAATATGAAAGAGGTTGATGGGGCGAACCATATCATCCATAGTGAGGAAGGTACCCAGAAGCCCTATGATCTGTTGGTCGCCGTGCCCCCCCATCGAGGCATGGAAGTCATCGAGAAAAACAAACTCGGACAAAACGGCTGGATTCCTACCGACCGACACAGTCTCAGCATGGCAGGGCGCGACAATGTCTATGTACTGGGAGATACCACGAATTTACCCATCTCCAAGGCGGGTTCCACCGCGCATTATGAAGCCGAGGCTTTAGCTGAGAATCTGGCGGCCCTCATCAAGCTTGGAGAATCGGTGACTCAGTACGATGGTAAAGTATTCTGCTTTATCGAGGCGGGCAAAGATCGCGCAACCTATGCCATGTTTGATTACGACCATCCGCCGGAGCCCAGGGCGCCCAACAAGGCGATACACCGGTTTAAAATGGCCTACAACCAGCTCTATTGGGCTTCTGCCCGCGGGTTGCTGTGAGGGAATGCTATGAGCCGAATGACACAAAAAGTGGAAAGTACAGCCGGAGCCGAAGCACTACTCACCCGCCTGGTGGAAAACGGTGATCTCGAACGTATCACCCAGTTGGCCCGGCTGGTGAGCTCCGCCGGAGACGCGATGACCGACGAGATGGTCAGCCGTCTGGCCGGGGTGACTACCGAGGGGCTTGATCTGCTTGATCGCGTCAACGGTAGCGGTATCGCCAAAGCCTTACCAGCCCTCACCCGCCTGGTGGAAAACGGTGATCTCGAACGTATCACCCAATTAGCCCGGCTGGCGAGCTCCGCCGGAGATGCGATGACCGACGAGATGGTCAGCCGTCTGGCCGGAGTGGTCAGCGAGGGGGTATTTCTGCTTGATCGTTTTACCCGGTCCGAGGGGATTCTACGCATGCTGGGGATTCTTGAGCGCGAAGATGTCCAGCAAGCATTTTCCACTTTCGTGGAGGCGGTTTGCGCCGCGCGCGCCGATACCTACAAACGGCAGGCTTCTCCCGGTGGTTATATGGAGATGTTCAAACTGGTTCGGGATCCCAAAACCCAGGATGCCATGCGCTTCGTGGTTAATATAGCAGCTCATCTGGCTAAATAAATTTCCCAGGTATCGGGTAGGGTTTGAGTGCGGTCATACGCCTGTTTTTACCCGGCTTGCGCGGTGAGTGAGTATCGTATCCGGGCATGAGTGGTGAGCCGCTCATGCCATCCCGCAAGCTTCCGTATTCGGTAGTCGTTGTCCCCATAGCGCACCTCCATAAGCCCCTGGAAAGGGACAAAACGAGCTGACCTGTCTGGACGTTTATTCGCTTCCGGGATCTGCGTGTTAAAAGGTAGGGCTTTGTGGCGGTTGTGGTAATATGGCTTGCGGAAAAGCAAAAATCCGCCTGCGCCCGAATACTGTTCGGCAGCCCGTGAAAGACGGAGTTTAAAGATATGAGTTTGCTCGCTAATCGCCGGTCAGTCATGATCCTGTTTTCCGATCCACTCTGCCCGGAGAGTCATCGCACGCGGATCGCGCTGGCGGAAAAAGATGTCGCGGTGGATGTGGTTCAGGTGGACCTGGCCCATTTGCCGGAAGACCTGACAGATCTAAATCCCTACAACTCTGTGCCGACGCTGGTGGATCGCGATCTGGTACTCTACGATTCGCGCCTGATTATTGATTATCTCGATGAACGCTTCCCTCATCCACCGTTGATGCCGGTCGAGCCGGTTTCCAGGGCCAGGGCGCGGCTGATGGTCTATCGTATCGAACGTGATTGGTATAGCCTGCTGACGACATTCGCACAGGCTGACAAGCGGGAGCAGACGCGTCTGCGCAAACGGTTGCGGGAAAGCTTGCTGACCAGCGTGCCCTTGTTCATGGAGGCCAGGCCCTATCTTTTTGGTACAGATTTTACGTTGGTCGATTGCACGGTTATCCCGGTGTTGTGGCGATTGGGGTATTATGGCATCCAGTTGCCGGCTGCCGCGGCGCCCATTGTCGAGTATACAAGGCGTCTGTTTGAGCGGCCCTCGGTGCGCGCCAGCTTGAGCGAGGCCGAACAGGACATGCATCTTTGAAGGGGTCGGCAATACCGATGACGTCAAGTCGCCCTTATCTTGTGCGCGCCATCTATGAATGGATCGTCGATAATGGCCTGACACCTCATCTGCTGGTCGATACCTCCGGCGAGGAAGCGCAGGTGCCGCGTGAATATATACAGGATGGGCGCATCATTCTCAATGTTGATCCCACTGCCGTGGTCGGGCTGGATATCGCCAATGATTTCATCAGCTTCAGTGCTCGTTTTGGCGGCACGCCCCGGCAAATCATCGTCCCCGTTCACTGTATGCTGGCCATCTATGCGCGCGAAAATGGCCAGGGCATGGTGTTTTCCGAGGAAGATCAGCCGCCCCCGGCGCCGGACAAGGGAGACGAGGTGCTTAGTGTTACTCCCGGGCGGCCTAACCTCAAGGTAGTCAAATAGGTGGGCAGTCCTGGATTTCGTGCCGGAGCTGATGCCCGGTGCGCTGCCTGTGTCGTTGATGCCATCCACCGATAAAGGAAATCCATGAGCCGTCAGATCCTGTATCCGGCAATCATGCCGTATCAGAGTCGCTGGTTGCCCGTCGATGACCTGCATACCTTGTATATCGAGGAAAGCGGTCATGCCGCCGGCCTGCCTGTGGTTTTTCTGCATGGTGGTCCGGGCGCGGGGAGTGGCGCCTGCGATCGGCGGTTTTTTGATCCTGCGCGTTATCATATTATTCTGTTTGATCAGCGTGGAAGCGGGCGGTCCACCCCATACGCCAGCCTTAAGCGCAATACCACAATAGCGCTGATCGGTGATATCGAGCGCATCCGCACGGCGCTTAATCTCGAGCGTTGGCTGGTCTTTGGCGGCTCCTGGGGCGCGACACTGGCGCTCGCCTACGCCGAAGCACACCCCGAGCGCGTGCTGGGGCTGGTGTTGCGCGGCATATTCCTGGGCCGGTCCGAGGACATCGAGTGGTTCTACCAGCGCGGGGCCAACCGGATCTTCCCTGATTACTGGCAGGATTTCCTGGCGCCCATCCCGGCGGCTGAACATGGCGACCTGCTGGCCGCCTATCATCGGCGGCTGACTGGCAGTAATGACATTGCGCGCTTACAGGCCGCGCGCGCCTGGTCACAATGGGAAGGGCGCCTGGCTACTTTACTCCCCAATCCAGCAGTGGAAGCCCATTTCACCGCTCCACACTTGGCGTTGCCGCTGGCGCGGATCGAGAGTCATTTCTTCGTTCATCACGCCTTTCTAAAGCCCAATCAGCTCTTGCGCGAGGCTAACAGGCTGGCTGATATTCCCGGAGTGATCGTGCAGGGCCGCTATGATATGACCTGCCCGGTGAACCAGGCCTATGCGCTACAAAATGCCTGGCCGCGTGCGCGGCTCAAAATCATCCCCGATGCCGGGCATTCCGCGATCGAGCCGGGGATCACCAGCGCACTGGTGCAAGCCACGGATGAGATGGCCTGCTGCCTGATGAGCGCATAAGCGGGGGTTACCGCGCTGATCAGGCCAATTGTTGTCGATTCACAACATAAAAGTAAGGTTTTGGGCGTCTCTTGCAAAAAATACCTTGCACTTCATCGTCTCAATCTTATAAGATGCCCTATCTTCGCATGGTCATCAAACCGACACATAGAAGGTTTCCAATCCAACCGAACCGTCAATCCAGGAGATTAGACATGAACCTCAAGCAAACCCTCCTCGCCGCTGCCGTGGCGGCCGTGGTCGCAGCCCCCGCGGCTTCTTATGCCCACGCTACCTTATATGGGCGATTGGCCCTGTCCGGGCAACACATCAGCAAGCTGATGAATAATGGCAAGTCAGAGTCGAATTTCGGCTCCGGTATCTGGAGCCCCAGTTATATCGGCTTTAAGGGCAGCGCTCCGGGCAATAATGGCCTGAGCACCTTCTTTAATGTACGTCTGGCTTATAATGCAATTGGTAACACCAGCACCAAGAGTTATGGTACCGGTTCTTTCGCTTCTAACAACCAAAGTAACCAATTCTATACGCGCATGGCTTATGTGGGCGTGAAGGGTAGTTTTGGTACCGTGTTGGCTGGCCGTGTCGGTGACCCCTTCTATACCTTCGTCAACAAGCCGGTTGATCCAACCCTGCAGGTGCTCTCCGGCATGGGCCCGGCAGGCGGGGGTTATAATTATTTCGTCAATGCGCTGGCGTATGTGTCCCCCAGTTATCAGGGCTTTACCGGCGTCGTGGCGGCGGGCAACCTGGGCACTGCTAATACTGGTAGCAGCACGGTGGTAAAAGGTAGCAATCAGGCGGTCTACGAGCTGGCAGGCCAATATAAGTGGAACCAGTTGACCGTCAGTGGCGCTGCCATGTATTTGCCGAAGCATGCCACGGAGCAGCCGATTTCTGTTTTCAATGTTGGTTTAGCCAACGCCGTCCGCAGTCTGTACGGCATCGCCGCCTCCTATAATCTCGGTCTGTTCACCGTGGCCGGCAATTTCGAGCATGCCAATGCCAACCACACCTATCTTCCCAGCCTTGGGCTTGGGATTCCCGGCAAACTGACCTCAATTAACTCCTGGGGTTTAACAGCGCACACCCAGATGGGTGCTTTGAGCGGCTATGTGCTCTATAGTGGGGCGAAATCAGCGGCCTCCGGCTCCAAAACAGCGGCGCGTGTGGCCGCCGGGGTATTCTACAACCTCTCCAAGCCCATGCAGGTGGGCTTTGAGATTGCCCATAATAACCGGACTGCAACGGCAGTCGATGGGGTGGCTGCAAATCAGCCCTTTAATCCTGTTGGGTACATCAACGATTCCAGCCTCCCTTCCTACAGCAACTCCGCCTACGAGGCGAGCAACGTCTATTCGATCGATATGACCTACCGGTTCTGATCCGGGTTGATCTTCGCTTTAAAACAGGCCCGGTTTTCCGGGCCTGTTTTTGTGTGGGAGTACATCTGCTGCTGACTATCTGAGCCGGGGCGAACGCGCTGGCCCGCTCAAGCGCAAGGTTTGGGATAGCAAGCGAAGCGCCAGAGCGGGGAGATGGCCAGTGAGATCCCTGGGCAAATAGCCGGGCTTTACCGGTAAAGCGGCGTTGGTTTTGCTAGAATGGTCTCAAGTGCTCGCTTTGAGCCATGATCCATCCTGTCGATCTCAAGGTGCTGTTTGCATCGTTCATTTCATTATCGCGTCAATATTGCCGCCTGGTTACGCGCGGAATTCGATCAGGTTGAATCCCTGTTCTGGGCTGTTGGCGCCCGGCGCAGCTCGATCATTGCGTTGCTGGCGTTCGTCCTCGGGCTCGCCAGTACGGATATCGCCGCGCTGGGGGCGTTGGCGTACCAGTTGAAATTGAGCTTGTCGATCAATAATGCTGCTTTTGGTCTGATCGTGACGATTGCCACCGCAGTGGGTGCGATCACGACTCTGCCGGTGGGCGTGTGGGTCGATCGCTTTGCCCGTATTCCTTTGTTGATCGGCTTGACGGTGTTGTGGTCGATCGGTATGGCCTGGAGTGGGCTTGCCGGTGATTATTACGGTTTACTGTTCGCGCAGATGCTGGTGGGCGCGGTCGGTATTGCCATCGGCCCCTTGATCGCCTCCTTAACCGGAGATCTGTTTCCACCTTCCCGGCGCGCCCGGGTGTTTGGTTTTATCGTTGGCGGGGTATTTTTATTTCAATGGTCTCCTTGCTTTCGCCGTGTTGTACTTGATGGAGCGGTTCCACTTGAGCCCGGCTGCCGCCAGCGCTTTGTTTCTGATGACCGGAGGTGGCAGCCTGATTGGCGTGTTATTGAGTGGCTACCTGTCTGATCGGCTGTTGAAAAGAGGGGTGATCGCGGCTCGTGTGTGGGTAATGGCAGGCGCTTTCATGGTGGCCGTTGCATGTTTTGCGCCCGCCTTTCTGAGCGCTTCATTGCCCGTGTCCGCCATTTTTTTCGCTTTCGCGGCCCTATCTTTAGGGGCCACCAACCCCTCTCTCGATGCCGCGCGCCTGGATATCATGCACTCCAGGCTCTGGGGGCGCGCGGAAAGTGTGCGTACTGCCTTGCGTTATGCGTTGGTCTCACTGGCACCCTATACTTTTGGGCTGGTTTCCGTTACCTTGAGTCCCGCCCCGTCTGCGGGAGGGGGTGCTTTCGGGCCGGAGCTGACTTTTCTGCTCATGTTGGTCTGGCTGGTGACGGCTGCAGTGATTATGGTCTTCGCCGGGTTCAGCTATCCCCGCGACGTGGCCACAATGATGGCCTCGGAACATGAGACGACGGAGAAGATGCTGACAGCAGGCGGATCATTGAAGGCAACATCTTGTTAACCGGGAGAGATATGAGATGAAGGTTTTAGTGACTGGAGGCGCGGGTTATATCGGCTCTCATGTCGTGCGTCAGTTGGGTGAGGCGGGGCATGAGGTAACAGTTTATGACAATCTGTCCTCAGGGCATCGCTGGGCGGTGCTATCCGGCGAGCTGGTCGTTGGTGATCTGGGCGATCAGCGGCAATTGGATGATTTGTTCACCTATCACCGATTCGATGCCATCCTGCATTTTGCCGGTTTTATCGTCGTCCCCGAATCTGTGGAAAAACCGCTCGAATATTATCGAAACAATACGGTCAACACCCATGCGCTGCTGGAGTGCGCCCAGCAGCATGGCGTTTTGTATTTCGTTTTTTCTTCGACGGCAGCGGTTTATGGCATACCGGATAAAGCGGTGATTGACGAGGAGACGCCGCTGGCCCCGATTAACCCTTATGGCGCCTCGAAAATGATGAGCGAGCAGATGCTGATGGACCTGGCCAAAGCCGGTGGGCCGAAGTATGTCGCTTTGCGTTATTTCAATGTGGCCGGGGCAGATCCTGAGGCCCGCATCGGCCAGGCGACACCGAATGCCACACATCTGATCAAGGTGGCCTGTCAGGCGGCGCTGGGGATGCGGGATAAATTACAGATTTTCGGTACGGATTATCTGACCCCGGATGGCACCTGCCTCCGCGATTATATCCATGTCGAGGATCTGGCACGAGCACATCTGGATGCCTTGCATTATCTGGATGCCGGGGGTGAGTCTGCAATCCTCAATTGTGGTTATGGGCAGGGGTACAGCGTGCGTGAGGTGGTAAGGCAGGTCAGCCAGGCCAGCGGTGTTGATTTCTCCATTGAGGAAGTCCCGCGCCGGGCGGGTGATCCACCGGCGCTGGTGGCTGACAATCGGCGTATTCGCGCCGTGCTGGGCTGGCAGCCGAAATATGCCAATCTGGAGCGCATCGTGACGGATGCCTGGCGCTGGGAGCAGAAATTTGCACAAATCCAGTCAACTGGCCACTGACATCAACCGGAAGCACCGCAGATAGCCTGGAAACCGAGGTAGAATCCGTATTCAACCCGTATTGCGCCGGCGGCTTTAGCCGGTCAGTTGCTTGCCGGCAAGCGTGGGGCGCTTGTCAGTCCGGGTTTCCAGTTTCAGGAAGCTGACCAGGCGAACCGTACCTTCGGCATGGAGCATTTCGTGTACCTGGGCGACGGCTCTCAGGATTTCATCCAGCTCACCTTCCAGGTTCGTTCCCGAGGCGTGTGTTGCTATGATCAGATTAAAAGTTCCCAGCAATTGAATGACACGTTGAATGGCGGGGCGAACGGAAACATTCGTACCGATGGGGATAACCTGTAATTCTGCCGTTGCATACATGATTTCGGGTAAACTTGGTCGATAGGTTGATTAAGAGAAGTTTCACGCAACTTTTCCCCATTTGTCAATGCCTCGTTTTGGCGGTAAAACCGGTATTTGCTGCGTGGGTCCTGTGCGCGATTCGTGCGCCTGATGAGGCTTCCATTATCTATGGGATATTAAATGATGTCTGGACTGACCGATAGCTGGAAAATGCTTTCCTATGGGGGGCCACTGATTTATCCGCTCCTTGCGTTGGCCGTGCTGGCTGTCATGATCCTGATTGATAAAGTCTATACCTATTGGAGATATGCCCGCCCATCCGCCACGCTGCGCCATTTGTTTGCAGATGAAGGGGTTTCCTGGAGTGAGCTTGAGCATTACCTCGCGACGCACCATCCCTTGAACCATTATGTCCGTTTTCTGCGGATCATCGTCCGCAATCGCCAGCGCCCGGCGTGGTGGGTCGAGTCCAGGGTGGGAGATGAGGCGCTTGAGATCGAAAAAGAGCTGGGGCGTGGCATGTGGGTGCTGGAAACCATCATTACCGCAGCCCCGCTGCTCGGTTTGTTGGGTACAATCTACGGCATGATGCACGCTTTTCAGCTCTTTGGCGCGCATGGCCTGGTTGATCCCAAGGGGGTGACCTCTGGCGTGGCGACGGCGCTGATCGCTACTGCTGTCGGTTTGGCAGTGGCGGTTGTGGCGCTGTTTGGGTACAACTATTTTTCCAGGCTACAAGCCAATACCATCGATACGCTGGAGCGGATTGGCGGCCGTCTGCTTGATCGTGCGCGCATGGAGTCTGAAACCACAGGAGAGGCGCATGAAGCTTCCTAGATCAAGGGCTTCGCGGCGTGGCCGTATCGAAGTGATTCCGATGATCGACGTGATGTTTTTTTTGCTGGCCACCTTTTTGCTGGCCTCTCTATCTTTACAGCATCTTAATTCCCTGCCGGTCAATCTCCCTCAGGGTCGGGCCGTAAAAGGGGCACCTTCAGCACCGATTACCCTGACGATTACACGCACAAACCGGATTTATCTGAACAAGCGGGCGGTCTCGCTTGATCAGTTGACCCGTGTGCTCAAGCCTATGCTCAGCAAAGCACATGCGACCTCCATGATTGTCGCCGCCGATCGGGATGCCCGGGAAGGAACCGTGGTGCGAGCCATGCTGGCCGCGCGCAAGGCAGGCATGCAACATTTTCTGATCGCTATCCACAAGCCGTGACCTTTCAGGGATTTGCCGATTCATCGATGCTTCCTCAGCCCTGGCGTCGGATCGCCTGGGAATTGCCGTTGGCCATTCTCATTGTTTTGCTTCTGGTGTTGGGAATCGGTCATCGCTTGCAGCAGCCACAATTGAAACCATCATCCAAACCCCAGCCGATTCTGGCGCGCATCTACGAATTGCCACCGGCGCCAGCAGCGGCGCCAGCAAAGCCGACGCCGCTCGCGCCACAACCGGCCCACCCGGAAAAACCGGCGCGGCAAATGCCTGTGACTCCCGTTGTCAAAACGCCCACCCGGCGAATCGAAACACCAAAACCCGCAACACCGCCGTTGGTCCCCATGATTCCTAAAGTAGCCCGGCCGCTATTCAAACCTCAGCCTCAGCCTAAGCTGCATCAGCCCGCTGCTCCCAGAGTATTGCCGCCTTCTTCCAGAATCCCCCCGCCTGTCCTGCGACCCGTCAGGAAGCTACAGCCATCCGTACATCAAAAAGTGCCTCCAGCATTAAATTGGGCCAGGCTTGATTCAGAGATCAATTCAGTGGCCTCTCATGTCGCCAGGCAATCCAGCTTCACCCCGATACATAATCCGAAGACACTGATAGCCCGATATTATTTGCGGGCGCTCCTGGAAAAAATACAGCGGATTGGAGATATGGTCTATACGGGGCGGGAATCCGGCGCAGTGCGGGTGCGGCTCGTTATCAATTCAAAAGGGGAAGTGAAGGCTCTGGAGATCACGCCACTGGCCGGCATGCCGCGATTGCAGCAGATGGCCCAACAGATCCTTAATCTTTCGGCACCTTTTGCGCCTTTCCCGGCGTCGCTAGCGAAGCGAACCCGCTATATGAAGCTGCAAATCAATATGCAGTTCATGGGAATGCACCATGTCAATGCCCGGTAATGATTCCCTGCCTTCCTCGCCGGGAGAGGTACCCTTACGGATTGCTCTGATACGTCAGAAATATACGCACTATGGCGGCGCGGAACGCTTTGTCGCAGGCGCATTAGACGCCCTGGCGCAACAAGGCGCACAATTGGTAGTGATCGCGCGCGAATGGCAGCCCCAGCCGGGTATTACCTGGTTGCCAGCTAATCCCTTTTATCTGGGCCGGTACTGGCGAGATTACAGTTTTTCCAGGCGGGCTTGTCAATGGGTCGAGCAGGGTGATTTTGACCTGGTGCAATCCCATGAACGCCTGGATTGCTGCGATATTTACCGGGCAGGCGACGGCGTGCATCGGGAATGGTTGCGCCAACGCGCCCGGACACTGGGTATCGTGGGTCGCTTCGGGCAATGGTTGAGTCCTTATCATCGCTCTATTCTGCGGGCGGAAAGAAACCTGTTTACCAGTCAGCACCTGCGTGCAGTAATCTGCAATTCAGCCATGGTGCGTGATGAGATCAGGGCACATTTTGGCTCGATCCCGGCGCATATCGAGGTGATCTACAATGCGGTTGATATCCAGCTATTTTCCCCAACACTGCGATTAACGCAGCGGACGCGGGTTTTGGGTGAATTATCGATCCCTGCAACCGCTGCGGTCTTTTTGTTTGTCGGCTCCGGATTTGCCCGTAAGGGACTCGCCACCACATTGCGGGCGCTGGCCGGGCTTCCCCGGCAGGCTCATTTATTGGTCGTTGGCCGTGATCGTCATGCACACCGTTACCAGCGCCTGGCAAGGCATCTGGGGGTCTGGAGCCAGGTCCGTTTCCTGGGCCAACAGAAAGATACGACCCCTTTTTACGGGGCGGCGGATGCATTGGTATTGCCTACCTTGTACGACCCGTTTCCGAACGTGATCCTAGAGGCGATGGCTTGTGCGTTGCCGGTGATCACCAGCCTCAAGTGTGGCGCGATCGACTGGATTCATGACGGTGAAAACGGTTTCGTCTGTGCCGCGCAAGACGTTGCCGGAGTCGCCACACGCATGCGAGTGCTGCTGGATATGCGGCATCGGGAAAGAATCGGCAGGGCGGGCCGTGTCCTGGTTGAAAACCGTAGCATTGAGCAAATGGCACAAAAACTACTGAACCTGTATCAAACTTTGCTTTGATGGACGATGATTCCGGTGAGCCGTTTATCCGGGTTGGGCGGCGCCGGGATTTCAGGCAGCCGGTAAGTCGTAGTAACTCCGGTACCAGTCAACGAACCGGCCAATACCCGTCTCCACGGAGGTATCCGGCTGATAGCCCACATCCGCGATTAAGTCAGAGACATCGGCATAAGTGTCCGGAACGTCCCCTGGCTGCAAGGAGAGCAGGTTTTTCTCGGCCTTGCGACCCAGGCAATTTTCGAGTACTTCGATGTAACGCATGAGTTCGACGGGCTGATGGTTGCCGATATTGTAAATCCGGTAAGGTGCGCGACTGGTCGCTGGGTCTGGGTGGTCGCTCGACCATTTGGAATCGGGGGTGGGGAGATGATCCAGGGTGCGAATGATACCTTCGACGACATCATCGATATAGGTGAAGTCACGCCGGTGATGGCCATAATTAAAGACATCGATGGGTTTTCCGGCAAGAATCTTGCGGGTAAAGAGAAACAGCGCCATGTCAGGCCGGCCCCAGGGCCCGTAGACCGTAAAAAATCGCAGCCCGGTGGTCGGCAGATGATATAGATGGCTATAGGTGTGGGCCATCAGTTCATTGGCTTTCTTACTGGCGGCGTAAATACTGACCGGGTGATTGACTGGATCATGTACAGAGAACGGCATGTGGGTGTTGCCGCCATAGACCGAACTCGATGAAGCATAGACTAAGTGTTCGACACCATGATGGCGGCAACCCTCGAGTACGTTCATGAATCCTACCAGATTCGTTGCAACATAGGCCTGTGGATTTTCCAGTGAATAACGCACGCCGGCCTGAGCAGCCAGATTGACCACACGTTGCGGTTTGTATTCAGCGAAGGCCACCTCCATGGCTGCACGATCGGCGATATCGATGCGTAGGTCAGTGTAATTGGAGTACGTTGTCGTGCGCGCCAGGCGGGCCTGTTTTAGATTGACATCGTAGTACGGATCAAGATTATCGATGCCGATGATCTCGTCACCGCGTTCAAGGAGGCGTAAGGCGAGTGCCGACCCAATAAATCCGGCTGTACCGGTAATCAATATACGCATATTTTTCCTTAAGAGATGAGGGTTACAGTCTGCCGTCCACGGCTGCTGCGGGAAGCATGGATTTGACATCGAAGAGGATACAATCGGGACTCCCCAGCGCGCGGATTCCAGCGCTACCCAGTCGCTTGAACTGATCATGCGCCACCGCCAGGATGATCACGTTATAAGCTCCTTCTTCAGGCTTGTCGATGGGTTGGATGGCATATTCCCGGTTGGCTTCTTCCGCATCGACCCAGGGGTCATACACGTCTATTTCAGCATGATAATCGCGTAATTCACGGATCACATCGACTACTCGGGTATTGCGTAAATCCGGGCAATTTTCCTTGAAAGTCAATCCCATGACCAGGATGCGGGAGCCCGCAACAGGTATGCGCCGCCGGGTCATGAGCTTCAAGACCCGTTCGGCCACATAGCGTCCCATGCCATCGTTGATGCGTCGTCCGGCGAGAATGATCTCGGGATGATGGCCGATTTCCTGCGCCTTGTAGGTCAGGTAATAAGGATCCACGCCGATGCAATGACCACCCACCAAGCCTGGGCGGAAAGGCAGAAAGTTCCATTTCGTTCCTGCCGCCTCGAAAACTGCCTGGGCGTCCAGGCCGAGTTTGTGGAACAGCATGGCTAGTTCGTTGATCAAAGCGATATTGACATCACGCTGGGTGTTTTCGATGACCTTGGCGGCTTCGGCCACACGGATACTGCTGGCCAGATGGGTGCCGGCGGTGATCACCTGCCTATAGAGCGCATCAATAAACCGGGCTGCTTCGGGTGTGGAGCCCGAGGTTACCTTGCAAATGGTGGTAACCCGGTGTTCCTTGTCCCCTGGATTGATGCGTTCGGGGCTATAGCCGACAAAGAAATCGGTGTTGAAGCGCAGGCCGGAAACCTGCTCCAGGATAGGCACACAGACTTCTTCCGTCGCGCCGGGGTAAACGGTGGATTCATAGATGACAGTATCGCCTTGCTGCAAAACCTGACCGATGCTACGGCTGGCAGACTCCAGTGGCGAGAGGTCCGGGCGTTTATGGCGATCCACCGGTGTCGGTACGGTCACAATGTAAACATTGCAGGCACGCAGGTCTTCGAGTTGATCCGTAAAACACAGATGTTGGACAGCGGCTAGCTCATTAGCGGTCACTTCCAGAGTATGATCAAGCCCGTTTTTCAATTCCCGGATGCGCCGGTTATTGATATCAAATCCCACAGTTGGGAAGTGGCGCCCAAATTCGACCGCGAGGGGCAGTCCGACATAACCCAATCCAATGACGCCAATAGATGCCTGCTCGATTTCGTGCATGTCGAGACATTCCAAAAAGCCCTAAAGAGGGCATTCTACTGTAAATTTCTCGCTTCGTGTGGAGGGGAGGCCAATCTATTGATGATGACTCACAGCCGGTACAATGAGTGACAACGAAACAGAAAATCAAAGAGAAGAAAAACACTGTATTTACAGTGTTTTTTTGAGGTCTTCGGTAATCTGTGATATCCAGTAAAATGGTGCCGAGGAGAGGACTTGAACCTCCACAGGGTTACCCCCACTAGCACCTGAAGCTAGCGCGTCTACCAATTTCGCCACCTCGGCATTGCAGTCAATCTGCAAGGCGGGTAAAATCTACCAGTTGGGCGCTGGATTGTCAATGTGTGGGCCTGTGATTATCAGGAGCAAATCAACACTTCAAACGGCCAGCCCATCATGAGTCCAGTTTCATAAGGATCGGGAAGGTACGCTATGAAATAGACAGAACAGCTACCGGAGATTCAAAAATACATTTCAAAGCAGCTTGCAGATAGCATGAGCAGTGGCTCAGCTCAGAAGAAGCCACTCGACTGTCGAAGTGCGCCCTCGACTGCTGGTAAGAGAAAGGCCAGGACAGCCGTTGGCAACCAGTCACCGTTCCCATAAGGCCCAGTGGTCAAGAGCCCCACCTTCATCCCTTTGATACCCCGGTAGATCATTACCCTTTAAACCAGTATCAGTCCTTATTTGCTACCATGCCATTGCAGGCATTTGACTCCCTTATCAAGGAGCCTTTGATGCGCTATAAAAGTGTACCAACCCATGGCTGCTAATAGGATTATTTTTTGTTGAGAGATATTTATGTCAAAAGATAAAAAACCCAAAAAGATTATCGATCCCTTTGTTGAACGTGAGGCAGCTAAATATGAACGGCCTATTCCAAGCCGGGAAATTATCTTACAGGTGCTGGATAAGGCGGAGGGCCCATTGGATTTCAATTCTCTCGCCGATCGTTTTCATGTGAATGATCCGATTGATCGGGAATCCTTCAATCGTCGATTGCGTGCGATGTTGCGTGACGGTCAACTGGTACGGAATCGCAAGGATGCCTTTCTTCCTGTAACCGAAACCGGATTGGTGCGCGGTAGAATTATGGCTCATCCAGATGGTTTCGGCTTTTTGATACCTGATGCTGGCGGTGACGATATTTTTCTTTCCCCGCGTCAAATACGCGGACTGTTCCATGGTGACCGGGTAGTTGCTCGCATTACCGGGCTGGATCGCCGCCAACGTCCGGAAGGCGCAATTATAGAGGTTATTGAACGCAATACCCACCAGATCGTCGGTCGTTTCGTCGAGGAGCGTGGCGTGAGTTATGTCGTGCCTGACAATAAGCGGATTTTGCTTGATGTGTTGATTCCTTCGGATGAAATGGGTGCCGCCAAACCAGGCCAGATCGTACTTTGTGAAATTACTCAGCAGCCAACCAAGCGTAATCCACCGATTGGTCGGGTGGTGGAGATTCTCGGCGAGCATATGGATCCCGGGATGGAGATTCATATCGCTCTACACAGTTATGAATTACCTTTTATATGGCCGGAAGCCGTGCTTGCCGAAGCTCGGAAATTCGGCGTGGAAGTCTTGGAAACCGGCCAAGCAGGGCGTGAGGATTTGCGGGCATTGCCCTTGGTAACGATTGATGGTGAGGATGCGCAGGATTTTGATGATGCAGTCTACTGTGAACCCATGGAGACCGGAGGTTGGCGCTTGCTGGTGGCAATCGCGGATGTGAGCCATTATGTATCACCTGATACCGCGCTGGATCTGGAGGCCAGGCAGCGCGGTACTTCAGTCTATTTTCCCGGCCAAGTGATCCCGATGTTGCCGGAGGCGTTGTCCAATGGGTTATGTTCTCTCAATCCTCAAGTGGATCGACTGGCGCTGGTTGCTGACATGCAGGTTTCCCCGGGTGGAGCGTTGAAAAAGTTCCATTTCTACCCTGCGGTGATGCGCTCTGCTGCCCGCCTGACTTATACAACCGTTGCACAAATTCTGGTGGATGGCGATGCAGAAGCCTGTAAACGTCACAGAAAACTGGTTCCCCATCTGGAGCACCTTTTCGCATTATTCCAGGCACTTCGACGGGCTCGCCTGCGCAGAGGAGCCATTAATTTTGAAACGCAGGAAACCCGTATCGAGTTTGGCGAGAACCGGAAAATCGAACAAATCGTACCGGTAAACCGCAATCATGCGCATAAACTTATTGAGGAGTGCATGATTCTTGCCAATGTCGCGGCAGGCCGTTTCCTTGGTCGGCACAAACTGCCTACGCTCTACCGTGTACACGAAGGGCCGACGGTAGAGCGGCTGGAGAGATTACGGATGTTTCTCGGTGGGGTCGGCCTGAGTCTTGAGGGCGGGGATAACCCAACACCTAAAGATTATGCGGCTCTTATGCGCAAGATCCAGGGGCGACAGGATACTGAATTGGTTCAGACCATGCTTTTGCGCTCGCTGCAACAAGCCGTCTATACCCCTGAAAACCGGGGCCATTTCGGGCTTGCTTTGCCGACTTATTGTCATTTCACTTCTCCGATCCGGCGCTATCCAGACCTGTTGGTCCATCGCAGGATTCGTTATCTGGTATCTGGCAACCAGCCAGACCAGTTCATGGATAGCCACGAAGACATGATTGGGCAGGGGGAGCATTGTTCGATGACCGAACGGCGGGCGGATGAGGCCGTGCGCGATGTGATGGACTGGCTTAAGTGCGAATATATGCAGGACAAGGTTGGTGAGGTTTTCGATGGGTTAGTCAGCACGGTAACCAGTTTTGGTCTGTTTGTGCAACTCAAGGATGCTTATGTTGAGGGACTGGTGCATGTCACCGCACTGAGTAACGATTATTATCGATTCGATCCGGTGGCGCAATGTTTGCGTGGAGAAAGGGGCGGGCGGATTTATCGTCTCGGAGATCCGCTGCGAGTACAGGTGGTGCGGGTGGATCTGGATGAACGCAAGATCGATTTCATTCCGGTTGATGAGCCAGGTAAAGTGGAATCAGCCGCAAAAGCCAGCCCACAAAATCGCCGTCGCAAACCCAGGCGGAATCGCCGGTGAGGCGCAGGTCCGCTGCATCGGAGCGGTTGTTTGGGATCAACGTCGTGGAATCCTCCCTGGCATCTGTTCCGGAACGGATTACGACAATCTGGATCGATGGCACGCGGCAGGATCGGCGTCTATTGGCCTTAGTCGAACGCGCCAAGATGCTAGGTATCTCGATACAGGTGACCAACCGGAAGAGTCTGGATCGGCGTGTTCCGGGAGCTGCCCATCAAGGTGTGCTTGCCGAGTATCGCCCCTTACCTCCCTTGCATGAGGATGACCTGCCGGATTTAATTCAAAAAGTACCGAATTCCCTATTTTTAGTTTTAGACGGCGTGACCGATCCCCATAACTTGGGGGCTTGCATACGATCGGCGGCGGCGGTTGGGGTGCAAGCGGTTATTACACCTCGGGATCGTTCTGCCAGTTTGACTCCGGTCGTGCGCAAGGCAGCATCCGGGGCGGCGGAGCAAATCCCGTATGTTGTGGTTACTAATCTAGTGCGCGCGCTACAACTATTAAGAAGCCATGGAATCTGGATTGCGGGGATGACTGACACCGCCGAACAATCTATCTATAGCCAGGATTTAAATGGTCCAACCGCACTGGTTCTCGGTGGCGAAGGCGATGGACTGCGGCGCCTGACCCGGGAGACTTGTGACCGACTGGCCCATATTCCGATGTCTTTAGGAATGAAGAGCTTAAATGTTTCAGTAGCCGCAGGGGTGTGTCTATTCGAGGTGGTTCGCCAGCGTGGCCTGGTAAGGGCATCCGGGAAATTAAGATAAAGCTTGACAATATCGAGGTTGTAGTTAGTAGTGTATGCTATTGATCGCTCTAATAGCTTAAGGGGTAGTCAATTTCTAAATCGTTATTCAAGGAGAAATATAGATGAGAAAAGTATTGGCTCTTCCTCCTCGCCTGGCCCGTTTAGGGGCTGCCATGGCATTGATGGCTGTCGTCATGGTGCCGGTTGCGAGCCAGGCTGAATCCACACCGGCGGCGCCTTCGACCCAGACGCAGCAGGGAAGTTTCAGGCAGTTACAACATCAATTCATACGAATCAGAGCGGATCTAACCCGGATTGAAGGTGAGGCTGTCAAAAAGAATCCACAGCTACTGAAGATGCGTGATGCTTTTCGCCAGAAACTGGCCGCCATCATGAAAAAGGGTGGTGTTGACGTCAAGGCTCAGGTCAAGAAACTTGCATCCATTGGTAAACAGCTTCAGGTCAAGAATGTGAGCTCGGTCAAGCACCAGGAGTTGCTACATCAGGCCAGGCAGGTTCGGCTGGATTTGTTCGCCGCAGAACGCAAGGCTATGCAAAATCCTGGATTACAGGCAATGCGTAAGAAATTGCAGGAAGCAACCTTGAAAACCATGCGCGAGATTGACTCCAATACTGACAAGTTATTGGCAAAAATACGTGATCTGGAAGTGAAGATTGTCAAGCTTCATAGCAGATTGGTACAGGGATAAACTGTGAATATCAATCCGGGGAACGCGATCTATTTGTTGCGCACCTCGGTGTCATAACCTAGCGGATTGGCAATGTGATTCTTGAAGATCTACTCCGGTGCGGTATCGACTGGGGCGTAATTCACTGCGATCACAGGCTGTATCCGTCGAGATCCGGGTAACAGTTACCGCTTGAAGGGCTTTATCCCGACCGTGAGCTGTAATCGATTGCCGGTTTCACCGCTGATCTACAGCAATTTTATCGTCAGTCTTGCCGGGTGGGCAGTCTTACCGGGCCACCGCAGGGTTTATCGATTGTCTACGGCTCTAACCAACCCCGTGATGTGATGAAGCAACTGTACTTCCGTCTGCGGGTAGATCGCCTCGATATTGAGGCCAAGAACGGGATAGACGGCCTTGGCAGCGAAACACCCGTTCTCCTTCACCTTGTAATGCACGGTATGAAGCCAGACAAAAGGATAGATGGCGCGTCTGGCTCCCGTTCACGCCAAGCCTTGAGCCCGGTCAACTGCTTGTCCGTGAGGACATTGAGCGGGCCATGACAGCGTCATGCCGTACATCAAATATTGGGAATCGAATCCCCCTGGCGAGTGGTTGATGTCGAATTGACTACTCCGCATGAAGAGGCTCACGTCTATATCCGGCAGAATCAAAGAGCAGA